>Ga0308167_1000868_pt1 | contig 43430 bp, 34 predicted proteins | sample PhyCR1_2_FD_202138 | JGI IMG/M metagenome (GOLD analysis project Ga0308167, IMG submission 202138) | Phyllosphere microbial communities from UC Gill Tract Community Farm, Albany, California, United States - DLSLRC.R1 | ecosystem: Host-associated > Plants > Phyllosphere > Unclassified | place... | reverse complement strand
GCGGCGAATTTGATGTTATTGCCCGCTACTTTAACCGTCATCGGACGGCTCGTCGGGATGTACAGCAGGGTATTGGGGATGATTGTGCTCTGCTTTCTGTTTCTGAAAAACAGCTGATTGCAATCAGTACCGATACCCTCGTATCTGGCATCCATTTCTTACCTGATATCGATCCTGCCGATTTAGGCTACAAGTCTTTAGCTGTAAACCTGAGCGATTTAGCGGCTATGGGGGCAGATCCTGCATGGGTTTCTTTGGCGCTGACGCTCCCTGAAATCAATGAGCCGTGGCTTGCACGTTTTAGCGACAGTTTATTCGAACAGCTTGATTATTACGGTATGCAGTTAATTGGCGGTGACACCACACGTGGCCCGTTAAGCATCACCTATACCATTAATGGCCTCGTGCCTGCTGGGCGTGCATTATTGCGCAGCGGTGCCCGTATCGGTGATTGGATTTATGTTACCGGTACATTGGGAGATAGCGCCGCTGGACTGGCTATTTTGCAGAACCAGCTTTCGGTAAAAAACGATGAGGAACGCAATGCGTTAATTCATCGCCATCTGCGCCCACATCCGCGCGTGCTACAAGGGCAAGCGCTGAGAGATCTCGCCAGTTCAGCGATTGATATTTCTGATGGTGTTGTCTCAGACTTGGGGCATATTCTGAAAGCCAGCGATTGTGGTGCTAATCTCTATTTAGACGACCTACCAATGTCAGCGAGCTTAACGAATAACACAACGCCTGAACAGGCGCTGCGTTGGGCGCTATCCGGCGGCGAAGATTATGAGCTGTGTTTCACCGTTCCTGAGCTGCATCGTGGCGCATTGGATGTCGCACTAGGCTTGCTGGGCGCTGATTTTACCTGCATTGGACAAATTGCCCCTGCGGCTGATGGTATGCGGTTCTGGCGCGGTAACGCTCAGGTGGAATTAGATCTTCAAGGATTTGACCATTTTGGCAAAGATTAGCAAGTACGATAGCCAGGCTGCGAAAGCGCGCCTACGCATGAGTAACCCGTGGCATCTGCTGGCTACGGGATTCGGCAGTGGTTTGAGTCCGATTATGCCCGGCACTATGGGGTCTCTAGCCTCAATCCCGTTTTGGCTATTGTTGATTCAGCTACCGTGGCAGCTTTACTCGCTGGTAGTGATGTTTAGCATTTGCATCGGGGTTTATATCTGTCATCGCACGGCTAAGGACATGAAAACCCACGATCATGGCAGCATTGTGTGGGACGAATTTGTCGGCATGTGGATCACGCTGATGGCCCTACCAGTCAATAGTTGGCAATGGGTGCTAGGCGGTTTTCTCGTCTTTCGTGTGCTGGATATGTGGAAGCCTTGGCCAATTCGCTGGTTTGATCGTAATGTTCACGGCGGCATGGGTATCATGGTGGATGATATCGTGGCGGGTGTTCTCTCTGCGGTGATTATCTATGTGATTGGTCATCATTGGCCGATAGCGCTATTTGGTTGATGCATTTTCATGAGGTATCGCAGAGCGAGGACGCTGTGCGATTACCTTACTTAGACATTTTCTAATAACTGTTTTATTTCTCTCCAATAACTATTCAAAACCTGTCAGCGTACATGGCTGGCAAGCCATTTCTAACTCTGTAATTCCCTCGTATTATGTTTAATTGATTATCAATTATTCTTCACCTAATATTAAAGTTGATTAATTATTAAGTTGTATATAGTCGTGCATAGCTATAATTGCAATGTTTGCGTCACATCCGAATGAAAGTATATTTAGTATTCAGTTATTATATTTATGTAACTTGATTTAATTGTATTGAATAAATAAATAAATTTTTCGAAATTATAATTGACGATTAAAAGTGTTATAAAACTTATTGCATAGATTGCTAGTAAAGCAATCCGTTTTTAGTTTTATTCTTTGTCACTGACTAATCGGATTATTATATGAATAAAAAATCAGAAGGTAGTGTCGCCCCCAAGGAGCGTATTAACATAAAGTATGTTCCCTCTACGGGAGAGCAGCATGATGAGGTTGAATTACCTTTAAATTTACTTGTTATTGGTGATTTAAAAGGAACAACCGAAGATGCTTCGATTGAAGAGAGACCAGCGGTATCTATCGATAAGTATAATTTCTCATCGGTAATGAAAGAAGCTGACATACAGCTAGATATGGATGTACCAAATCGCCTAGAAGATAATGCTAAAGACGATTTACGTGTACGACTGAACTTTGAATCAATGGTTGATTTTACCCCCGATCGTGTGGCTCGCCAGGTTCCTGAATTAAATAAGCTTTTAGAACTGAGGGACGCGCTGGTAGCATTAAAGGGACCATTAGGGAATATTCCAGCATTTCGTTCTCGCTTACAATCGTTATTGTCCGATGAGTCATTAAGAGACCAGTTATTAAGCGAATTGAATATGTCTATTGCTACTGGTGAATCTAAATAACATTGCTGTGTTATTTATTCTGAGAATGTTTTGAGTGTAAAAAAGGAATTAACCCAATGTCATCAGAAACAGAATTAGAAGGATACAGCGTTGAAGAACGTGAGTATTCGCCTTCATTACTTAATGAAATAATGGCTCAAACACGACTGACCCCCGGCGATGATGCCTATGATATTGCTAAACAAGGGGTTTCAGCATTCATTAGTAATATTTTAGAAAGTGGAAGCAATAACGAGCCTATCAATAAACTATTGGTTGACCGCATGATTGCTGAGTTAGATAACAAGCTCAGTAAGCAAATGGATGAAGTTTTGCATAGCTCACGGTTTAAAGAGCTGGAAGCATCATGGCGGTCTTTAAAACTACTCGTTGATCGCACTGATTTTAAAGAAAATATTAAAATTCATGTCTTGCATGCCACTAAAAGTGAGCTTTTAGATGATTTCGAGTATTCACCTGAAATCTCTCAATCTGGTTTCTATAAACATGTCTATGCGAGTGGTTATGGGCAGTTTGGTGGTGAGCCGATTGCTTCAGTTATTGGTAGCTATGAGTTTAGCCAAAGCTCAGCAGATATGAAGCTGTTGCAGTATGTTAGCTCTGTGGGCGCTATGGCTCATGCTCCATTTTTATCTTCAGTATCACCCTCATTCTTTGGGTTGAATAGCTTTACTGAATTATCTGCAATCAAAGAGTTAAAAGCCGTCTTCGAAGGACCTGCTTATGTAAAATGGCGAGCGTTAAGAGAAACGGAAGATGCGCGTTATATTGGATTAACTGCGCCACGTTTCTTACTTCGTCTACCGTATGATCGTAATGAAAATCCAGTTAAGTCATTTGATTATCAAGAAGATGTAAATGCTGACCACGAGCACTATCTGTGGGGTAATACGGCGTATTTGTTAGCTTCTAACATCACGGATAGCTTTGCTAAATATCGCTGGTGCCCAAACATTATCGGGCCTCAAAGTGGTGGCAGTGTTAATGATCTACCGGTACATATTTTCGATTCTCTTGGGCAACTGCAATCAAAGATCCCAACCGAAGTCTTGATTACAGACCGCAGAGAATATGAGCTTGCTGAAGAAGGTTTTATTACTTTAACTATGCGTAAAGGTAGCGATAACGCCGCTTTCTTCTCCGCAAATTCAATACAAAAATGTAAAGTTTTCCCACCTACTCGTGAAGGGAAAATTGCAGAGACTAATTATAAGTTAGGGACTCAGCTTCCTTATATGTTCATTGTGAACCGCTTAGCTCATTACATTAAGGTTCTACAGAGAGAACAGCTGGGGGCGTGGAAAGAGAGGCAGGACTTACAGCGAGAACTCAACCAGTGGATCCGCCAGTTTGTGGCCGATCAAGAAAACCCACCATCTGAGGTTCGTAGCCGCCGCCCATTACGTGGAGCATCAATTACGGTGAGTGATGTTGATGGCGATCCGGGTTGGTATCAAGTTTCAATGTCTGTACGCCCGCATTTTAAATATATGGGCGCAAGTTTTGAGCTATCACTTGTTGGTCGCTTAGATAAGGAATAGATGCATGCCTGCACTCACCCCTTGGCAAAGAACTCGGGCGTGTAGCTTGTTTGGGCGTATTGATGAAGGTGCATCGATAGGGTCACTGGACAAGTCCAGTGACCTACTTACGTCGCTGAAACAAAATCTTAACGATGTGTTGAATTCACGGCCTGGATGCTGCCAAAGTAGTCCCGAACTAGGTGTTGTCGATTTTAATGATGCAACAGGAAGCTCTGTCGATATATCAGCTTCAGTTTGTAAAGCGATTCAACAATGTATTGAGAACTTTGATCCAAGAATAAAATCAGTGGATGTTGCTACCTTTAATAAAGACAGCGATCCTCTAACGTTATTTTTTAAGGTCAAGGCGCATATACAATTCGAAGATATAGACAGTGTCGTCAACTTTAATATTCAGCTTGATGATAGTTCTCGCTATCAATTGCGCTAAACTAATTAATTAAATATGAAACTAGAAGATTATTTTAGAGATGAGCTGGCGTATTTACGTAATCAAGGTGCTGAGTTTTCTCAGATATGGCCGCAGTTAACGCGTTTTTTATCTGAGCAAAGTACAGACCCTGATGTTGAGCGTTTGCTGGAAGGGTTTGCATTCATCTCTGGAAGCCTGCGAGAAAAGATTGAAGATGAATTTCCAGAGTTGACTCATGGTCTTCTTAATATGCTTTGGCCTAATTATTTGCGCTCTGTACCGAGCATGACAATAGTTCATTTTTCACCAAAGGAGCAATCGATTAGCGAAGCTGCTTATATTTCAGAAAATGTTCTATTAGGCGCTAAAGCGATAGATGGATTATCCTGCCAGTTTTCGACCTGTCGAGATGTATGGATCCTGCCAATTGAGCTAAATGATGTACAGGCAAATAACAGCAATGAAAATGGAAAGTTGATTCTGTCATTTGATGTCTTTGGTCAAATTAGTTTAGAAAAGATAAATCTAGATAAAATGAGGTTGTACCTTGGTAATAATGACCATAGTGCAACTCAATTATATTTATGGTTTTTGCATCATTTTAAATCTGCGATAGTATTACTAGATGGCGTAGAGTTTTCTGTACCAAATATAGATATATCTCCTGTTGGTTTTAATAATCAAGATGCGCTTTTGCCTTATCCGAAAAACGTATATTCAGGCTACAGGATATTACAGGATTATTTTTGCTTTCCAGAAAGTTTGTTGTTTTTAGACTTTAGAGGATTCGGTTCTCTACCTCAAGAAAAACCAGTGAAAAAGATAGAGATATCGTTTAATTTTGATAAGCCGCTGCCAGCAGATGTAAAAATCCACTCTGATAGTTTACGGTTACATTGCGCCCCTGCTGTTAACCTTTTTCCTCATCATAGTGAACCTTTACAATTAGATGGGCGAAGTGTTAGCTATCCACTACGTGCTAGCCACTCACGACCAGAGTTTTATGAAATATTTTCAGTTAAGAAAATAGAAGGGTGGCTGACAAAGCATGGGCATGAACAACGTAATGAAACTCAGCCTGCTCGTATTTATCATCCATTTGAAAGTTTTCGTCATCAAACTGAATATGAAAAAGAGCGTACAACACGTTATTATCATTTGGGTGTTCACAATGCGCTTAAATTTGATGGGTTAGAACATAGTATTACATTTGTTCGTGGCGATGAGTCGTTAATAACTGATGATGAAGAAACCATATCAGCAGAGTTGTTATGTTCTAACCGCCGAGTTCCTACAAAGTTGGGCATTGGTGATATTAACGTAAGCTATAGTGATACTCCTCCGTTTGTTAGCTTTAAAAATATCACTCATCCAACCTTGCCACTTAGACCTATTATGGATGGTGGATTACAATGGACGTTAGTATCAAATTTATCGCTTAACTATCTGTCTTTGCTGAACAAAGATGCATTGTTACAAATAATTAGAAATTATGATTTTCCAGCAATGAACGATCAACAAGCCTCTAAAATTTCCCAACGACGTTTGTCGGGAATTGAGCGATTAGAAACTAATCCTGTCGATAGACTGATTAAAGGGCGGCCTGTTAGAGGTATTCAGTCAACGTTGTATATGAAGCAATCAGCCTTTTCGAGTGAAGGGGATATGTATTTATTTGGTAGTGTCCTTGCTAGGTTTTTTTCTTTGTTTGCCAGTGTTAATGCTTTTCATGAGTTAACTGTAATTAATACAGACAGCCAAGCAAGTTATCGTTGGCCGCTTCAATTAGGAAGTCGGCCGCTAATATGACAGAACTTAAAAAGATTCAACATTATAATTTTTACCAACTCGTTGAGCTTCTATACCAAATAGAAAATAAACAGGTTGAATGTGAGAAGGAAAGACTCCCTAGTGAGGAGTTTATCCGTTTCTCTTCCTGTGCATCTTTGGGATTTCCTTCTAGCGATGTCGTATCCTTGAAAAAGGATAAACGGGGCTATGATTTAGAAGTCGCTTTTATGGGACTACATGGCAGCCAGTCTCCATTGCCAGGCTATTATTTAGAACGATTGGCTTGGGAATATGCGCAGCAAGACGGCAATCTTTATCATTTTATTGATTTTTTTAACCATCGCTTTTTGATGTTATTACATCTTGCTTGGCGGAAATATCGCTACTATATCCGCTATCAGGCAGATGGTAATGATGGTTTTTCTCAGATGATGTTTTCGTTAGTTGGCTTAGGGAGCCGAACTTTACGAGATGTGATCCCTGTTAATCACAGCAAAATGTTGGCCTATTCTGGCCTGCTTGCTGCACCGGGTCGATCACCTGACGTCGTGTCTGGGTTAATTTCTCATTGTTTTGATTTGCCTAATGTTGAAGTAGAAAGCTGGCAGTATCGCCGAGTCTCTATCGTGCCACATCAGCAAAATCGCTTAGGCGAATTAAACTCGGATCTGCGTGGGAATTTTGTCATTGGTGATTACTCACCTGATGTTTGTGGAAAATTTACGCTGTGCATTCATGATCTTTCTCATTCTCACTTTTTGCGTTTTTTGCCTAATGGTGACCTTTTTCACCCTCTAGTCACTTTTGTCGCATTTATTCTGCGAGACCAATTAGCTTGGGATCTACAGCTTGGCTTGGCGCCAAAGCAGTCAGTAAGAACCTGCTTGGGCCATGATAAAGGTTGCTTATTAGGATGGACGACATTTCTTGGTCAGCCTCCAGTCATTCCCCGTGTCATTATTAGCGTTCAGGAGTAACAACATGGATGGTTCTACATTTTCATCTGCGACATTAACTCTTTATATCAAAGATATTAAATCGTTGCGTGGAAGTATTGATAGGATGCATGTATTTACAACCGAAGGGGGAAGCTTTGGCAGTGAACCTATTAGCGTCGGTAACCATTGGTTATTGCAAGACTCGGCGCAGAAAGTTAAACCGTTAAATGCCAATATTATATGGAGTGATGGACAATTCTGTTTACAAGATCTTATTGGAAATTGTCTTATTAATCATTCTAGCCATGGTTGCCCTTCTGAGACACTAATTGCTCTATCCCAGAGTGATTCTATCAGTATTGGGGAATTAAATCTTAGTGTTCATTTGCAATTAAATGAGCATTCCCCAGCGGCACCAGACTATTTACAGTTGCAAAATATTATTAGCACTGAAGAGATGAATAATGTTAACCGTGTCATCAATGAACCAACAAATCTAGCTTCTTCTCAATATAATTTAAGTACATCAATAAAAGAAACAAATATGCAATCTTTTGAACCCAATACATTAGGTGTTAACCGTAATTCTGTAGCCGATAACTCATCCTCTCATTTATTAGATAATCCATTAATGTCTCGTACAGAGCCAGTTGTTACTTCACAAGAAGAACATATGATGGATGATGAGTATCTTGATGTTCCATCCTCTTTTTATTCGGCGCCATTGAATGAAAGCAATGCGGATATCTTTGAAAATGTTGCTTTGACGCCCGTACTGCGTGGTTTAGGTGAATTTTTACCTTTTAGAGATAGTCAGGCTGCAAATAGTTTTCTTGAGGAAGCGGGGAGAACATTGCATGCGACCGTTCAAGGGTTATTAAATCTCCATCAAGCTCAAAAAGATACAAATAAACAGCTACAACCTATCGAAGATAATCCACTGCGTTTGGGGTTGAACTATAAAGAAACGGTCGAGACTCTTTATGGAGATCAAAAAAGTCAGGTTCATCTCACACCTTCAGCGGCAGTTGCTGAAAGTCTTACTCACATGCGATTGCATTATCAGGCTTCAAATCGGGCTATTGATGCGGCTCTTTCTTCTGTGATTCAGAGCTTTTCGCCTTCCGTTTTAATGGCTCGATTTCAACGTTATCGCAGAGACCACATAACGAGTATCAATGATCCAAATTGGATCTGGGAAATGTATCAACACTATTTCAATGAGCTGCTCTCTGGGCGCCAAATTGGCGTAGAAAAATTATTTCATGAAGTCTATGAGCAGGTTTATGACCAGACTTTGCGTCAGCTTCAAGGTGAGGAATCTTGATGACTCTATGGCGAAAAATACCCGCAATTCTGCTATCGATATTGCTATTGAGTGGATGCGGAAAAGGGCCTTGGTTTGGCAAGGAAGAACCTGATGCAAGTAAGTTGCCATCTACTTTGGGATTAACATTGTTGGCAGACGATGACATAAACCCAAATAGTGATAATGAAGCCTCTCCGCTGGCTTTTCAGGTGATATTGATGTCTGAGGACTCGAAATTGCTAGCTGCGGATTATGACCAACTGACAGCAAAAGATATGAAAGAGGTTCTTGGAAAAAACTATATTGATCACCAAGACTTCACGTTATTACCGGGTCAGTACAAATATATTTATCCTACTGAGCTAGATAGCAAGGTTCACTATATCGGTGTGGCTGCTTATTACAGTAAGCCAAATGGCGCTCAGTGGAAGAAAGTATTAAAACTAGCTCCCATCGGACACAAATACCAAGTGCTAGTGCATTTGCACAAGGCAGATATTGATGTACGCAAGGAAAGCGAGGATTAATTATGTTGACACGTAACCGTATTATTTGGAGTGAAGGCTTATTTATTAAGCCGCAGCATTTCCAACAGCAACAACGTCATATTGATTATCTATTACACAGCCGATTTTCTGCTTTAGGTGAGCACTTCTCGGGTGTTACCGAATTGAAAATCAATGATGATCATCTCAGCTTTGGCCGAATTACACTGAGTAGTGCCTCCGGTGTTATGCCAGATGGTAGTGTTTTTAGTCTACCCTATGACGATGTGATGCCTCTGCCGCTCGAAATTAATGATGCCAGTTTAGTCGGACAAACTGTTTATTTAGTGCAAGCATTGGCGAATGACCATGTTGCAGAAGTTAATCTGCAGAATCATTCTGGGCCAAACCACTCTCGTTATCAATCACATCAAGAAGATGTACGCGATCTCTATTCGCTGAGTGCTGATATAACCGAACTCCCGCTGGCAAAAGTGAACTTACGCCTTATGCTGGAGAGCCAAGATAGAAGTACCTATGCGGCGTTGCCAATTGCAAAAATTGCGGATAAACGTCCTGATGGCAGCATTCTGCTGGATAGTGAATTTATTCCAACGTGTCTTTCTATTAGTGCGACACCACGATTAAAAAGTTTCTTATCAGAAATTAGCGGGTTAATAACAGAAAGAGCCAAAAACTTAGCTGAGCGAATTGGCTCCCCTAATCAACAAGGCGTTGCTGACGTTGCCGAATTTATGCTGCTGCAAATGCTAAATAGAGTTCAACCGCGGTTGCAGCATTTAACGCGTCGGGCAACGCTTCATCCTGAACCCTTATTTCATGAATTGATCGGTCTTTGTGGCGAGATGATGACATTTACTGATGCTTCTCGATTACCCATAGATACGCCTGTTTATCGGCATGACAATTTACAACTTAGCTATACACCGCTGATGTTAGCGCTCCGCCAAGCATTGAGCACCGTACTTTCGCCACGCGCAGTCTCATTGCAACTACGCGAGCAGCGTTTTGGTGTGCTGGTGGCGGTAGTCGGTCAAGTTGAATTACTACAAGAGGCTGAATTTGTATTGGCTATTCGTGCAAATATGCCGTTAGACATATTAAGCAAACAGTTTGTGCAACAAAGTAAAGTGGCTACGCCCGAGAAAATTATGCAACTGGTTAGCTCACATACCCAAGGTATCCAACTTCGTCTACTTACCTCAACGCCAAGACAGCTTCCGTACCACAGCGGTTATATCTATTTTTCTCTCGATCGTCAGAGTCCACATTGGCCTGAACTGACTAAAGATAGTGGGTTTGCATTTCATATCGGAGGGAAATTCCCAAACCTTGATATGCAGTTCTGGGCGATTAGGAGATGACATCAATGGATATCGTTAATAGCGACAAAGCGGGGAAAAATAGCGCTGAGTTTGTTGTGGGAGCGGCTGGTTTAGAGCATGCGACCAGCGACGATGCACTTTCTTGTCTCGTGCATCCAAACCCACTGATTGAAGCCTCTGCGCCGCTACTGGGGCTTATTAATCGGATTAAGTCATTGAATGAACCGCCGTTGATCCCTCCTTTGATTGCTCAAGTGGAGCAAGAAATTAGAAATACGCTCCAGAGGCTTGAGGTTGAAAACTATGAGCCAGGTATTTTGCTGTCTTGGAGTTACTTTTTTTGCACTTTCATCGACGAAATGGTGATGGCTAGACCGTGGGGGGTTGATGGTTGGGCGCAACATACATTATTAGTCCGTTTTCACAGCGAGACTTGGGGAGGGGAGAAGTGTTTTCAATTGATAGATCGGCTGCTTCTCGAACCGTCTCGGTATCGTGATTTGTTAGCGTTTATACATTTATGTTTGTGCTTGGGTTTCCAAGGGCGCTATCGGATGACAATGCAATATCAAGAAGATAGAGAAAAGATTCTGCGCAATATCCACCAAAAGCTACAGGTGTTAAATAAAATTGACCCAACGCGAGGCTCAGAGATCCTGAATGCTACCGTTGTGCATTTTGGGAAGTCCAACGGTGAATCTCGATATCGCTTGAATCGATATTTAACCGGGAAAAAAGTTTTCTGGGGGCTGGTGATAGTGGCCTTATTGGGCTACGGGTTTTTTGCGTGGGGCTTACACAATCAGACTCAAGACATTATTACTCGGTTAAATGATTTGTTGCCATAAATTGTTCATGGATGAGGAGAGGCGTGTATATCCCGCTTACCCCGTGTTTTCACAAGGAGAAATACGTGATTAGAATCGATCTTCCTGCCTTAGTTGAGCGCCTTAACCCGGTAGCTCGTAATGCTTTAGAAAATGCTGCGGCTTCGAGTTTAAACCAGCAGGCTACGGAAATTACGGTAGGACATTTTTTATATCAGCTGCTAGATACGCCTCTATGTGATCTGCGGCTGATATTTGGTCAACACGGCGTAAACATAGATTCCTTAAGACAAAGCTTGTTAAATCAGCCAGTCGACCATTCACCATACCCACAAAGTTATCCGAGTTTTTCACCTTTGCTTGTCGAGTGGCTACAAGATAGCTGGCTCCTTGCTTCTATTGAGCTAAAGCATGAAAACTTGCGCAGTGGCGTGCTACTTCTTGGATTATTGCACCATCGTCACCGTTATTTACCGGTTGAAATTAGCTATCGTTTGGATGAGTTAAATCGAGAGCAAATTGCGAAGGATTTTATTGCATTAACTCAAGACTCGGCAGAGATGCCGATGGTTAAAACTCAGGAAGAATCAACGCAATCATCTGTGAAAAATGGGAGCCCTGACGGCTCGCTTTTATCACGCTTTACCTTGAATGTGACTGAACAGGCCCGTACAGGAAAGTTGGACCCTGTGTTATGTCGTGATGCTGAAATTGATTTAATGATCGATATTTTGTGCCGCCGTAGGAAAAACAACCCTATCGTGGTGGGTGAGGCTGGGGTAGGAAAAAGTGCACTCATTGAAGGGCTGGCATTGCGCATTATTGCAAATCAGGTGCCTGAAAAAATACAAGGCAGTGAGCTGCTGAGTTTAGACCTCGGCGCAATGCAGGCAGGGGCATCGGTAAAAGGTGAATTTGAAAAACGTTTCAAAGGGCTTATGCAAGAGGTCCTAGAAGCTGAACATTCTATTATTTTATTTATTGATGAGGCTCATACATTAATAGGTGCTGGAAACCAACAAGGTGGGTTAGATGTATCAAACTTACTTAAACCGGCATTGGCGCGCGGCGAGCTTAAAACGATAGCGGCAACAACGTGGCATGAATATAAAAAATATATTGAAAAAGACGCTGCGTTATCAAGACGTTTCCAAATCGTGCAGGTTAAAGAGCCTTCAATTGAGCAAGCAACGATTATTCTGCGAGGTTTACAGTCACGCTATGAAGAGGCTCATGGTGTCCTGATCAATGAAGATGCTATTCAGGCTGCAGCTCAGCTCAGTGCCCGTTATCTATCGGGGCGCCAGTTACCCGATAAAGCGATAGATGTATTAGATACAGCCTGTGCACGGTGCGCAATAAATATGACAACGCCACCTCGCAATATAAGCGCGTTGCAAACACAGCTATGTGAATGCCAGCTTGAAATCTCCAATATTGAGCGTGAACAGCGTATTGGATTAAACGATCATTCCAGTCGATTGAGCGATCTTTATCAACTTCAGCAGGTATTAAAAAATGAACTTGATGAACAGCATGCGGCTTGGCAAAAACAGCAAGCGTTGGTCATTGATATTATTCAACAACGGCAAGCTATTTTAGCGGGTGAAAGCACGCCGCAGTTGGCTGAAAACCTAGTCAGGCTTGAGCATGAATTAGCTGAATTGCAGTCGCAAAACGTCAGCGTTTCTCCTCATGTTGACCGGCTTCTTATCGCCTCTGTTATTGCCGAATGGACTGGTGTTCCCCTAAATCAAATCTCGCGCAGTGAGCTTAAGGTTATTACTGAGCTACCTGACTTTTTGGGGGAAGATATCAAAGGGCAAAGTCTAGCCCTAAGTCATTTGCATCGTCACTTATTAACTGCGCGTGCAGATTTACGTAAAACGGGACGGCCTCTAGGCGCATTCTTGCTGGTAGGGCCAAGTGGGGTAGGCAAGACGGAAACCGTTTTACGCATTGCCGATCTGCTGTTCGGCGGGCGAGCTTGGTTAACCAGCATTAATATGTCGGAGTTTCAGGAAAAGCATACCGTCTCTCGGCTTATTGGCTCACCTCCAGGATATGTTGGCTATGGAGAAGGCGGTATTCTCACAGAGGCTATTCGCCAAAAGCCATACTCAGTTGTATTACTGGACGAGGTTGAAAAAGCACACCCTGATGTTCTGAATCTTTTCTATCAAGCCTTTGATAAAGGGGAGCTTGCTGATGGTGAAGGTCGAATTATTGATTGCAAAAATATCGTCTTTTTCCTGACCTCAAACTTGGGATATCAGGTTATCGATGAATTGCACCATCGACCTGAAGAGATTCAAGATGCCCTTTATCCTGAACTCGCTGCATTTTTTAAACCTGCATTATTGGCACGCATGGAAGTGATCCCATATCTACCATTGTCTCCTGACGTCCTCAGGGAAATTGTTGCAAATAAATTGGCTCATCTGAATAAAACGTTGGCAGAGCGTTTTCATGCAGAAGTTGTCATTGACGAGGAGGTACATGAGGAAATATTGCAACGTGCCCACCGCAAAGAGAATGGCGCTCGTATGTTGGAATCTGTCATTGACGGCGTGTTATTACCTCCTGTATCGCTAGTTTTATTGCAGCGACTGGCCTCCGGTGAAACTATAACGAAGATTTATTTCGGTGTGAAAAGCGGAGAGTTCAGCATTGAGGTAGATAGCTGATGAATCTTTCAGTGCAGCAGGCCACGTTGGCACTGTTGTCATGTGAATGTTTAGAAACGTTAGGACAGGCGCTTTGCGAATGTATTTTGCAATGGGCGCCTGAGGCATATTTAATTGTGGGATATATATCGCCGAGTAAGCAAGATCTTGCGTGCTATTCAAATGGAAAAGGTGAATCGATATTAACATTGCAGTTTGACGATTTTAGGCATCCATTCGCTCAAGTAATGCGTACGGGAAAGTCAGCTGTCTGGTCAACGTTAAACTATGGAGTGCGTATTGAGCATCCTGAGTTTAGAGCGCTAGTACAAAATATGGGGAAAGAGTGTGGCTTATCCGTTCAGCCTTTCTTTGATAATCAGCAGAGGCTCGTAGGGGTATTTGCTATTTTCGATATGCCTAAGGTTCTTAATACGTTAATGCAGCCAGAGCATGCGTTTCTCTATTTATTACAGGTGTACTTATTACAAGTTAAGAATTTAAAAAAAACCGCTGATTTAGTCTCAAAAAATAATGTCCGTTATGAAACTTCATATGTTCAACAGGCAGAAAAAAACAATATGTCGCATGTGGTGCACAAAGCATTCGTCGGCAGAAGTTCTTATGTTTGCCAATTACGCAAAAAAATCCAGGTGGCTATAACGCATGAAGCTCCTATCAGTATTGAAGGCGAAAGTGGCAGTGGTAAAAGCAGGCTGGCGGTTTTGCTACACACGTTATCTGGGCGGAAAGGCGCTTTGGTTATTGTCGATTGCAATAGCTTAGATGTACAGCAACAGGGTAGGCGCCTTTTTGGTGCAGATAATGTTAGTGAAAGTGCTTTGATAGAGGCAAACAACGGAACATTACTACTGGAGAATATTGATCAACTTGCGCCTTGTTGGTATGGCCGATTACAGCATGCTCTTGATTGTGGGGAGGTGCATTCAAGCCAAAAATATGATTTCGCTGTAAGCCAATTTCGCATGCTAACTACGAGTTGCCAATCCTTATCAGCTCTGGCAGCAACGGTTCCATCTTTTCACTCTTTATATTTACGACTTAATCACTATCCGCTGATGCTGCAACCGCTACGTTGTTGGCGTGAAGATCTCGAACTTCTGGTACCAAATATTATTTCAGAGCTTTGCCAGCAGCATCATAGACCAGTGTTTGTTATCCCTAATGAATGGCTTGCACCTCTTCATGGTTATCACTTTCCTGGCAATATCTTAGAGCTGAAAACATTGCTCGAAATTCTGATACTTGAATATTCGGATGCGGAATTATCAGCAGTTCACGAAATCCTTGCAGAACGATTAACTCATAGCCTGAGCACAGAGCCTATTACCATGCCTGATTACACACAGTCTGGCACTTTGAAAGAGGTGATTTCTGTTTTTGAAAAGGCCGTGATTAGTCATCGACTTATTAGAAAAAACTCAAATAAAGAGAGGGTTGCTAATAGTTTGGCAATTTCCCGCCGTTCATTAGATATGAAATGTAAGAAATTAGGGCTATCCAAATGACAATAAAACTAAGAAGAGGCCTGCTTTTTATTGCACTCATTCCGTGTTTGGTTTTTGCTGCGGAAAAACCTAAAAAGCCAGATGCCAATACATCACTATCAGCGGATGTGCAGCGAGCAATGGAAGCGTGCCGTAATGAGCCTTTCCCGTTGCCACGTTTGCAGTGTTATGACCAAGCATGGCATCCCAAAATGCAGAATGTAGGTATACCCCTTGGTAAAACGAAAACAGATAAGCCTGATGAAACATGGCAGTTGGTGATGACTCAAGAACATCAACGCTCTGTAGATGCCCCTACCTTGCTATTGCGTGAGTTCAATAATACCAGTGGCGAGCCCGTTTTAATGATGACAACTCCGAGCCAAGAGGGGAGCACTGTACCCGCTATTTTAGCCATAAGCTGCGTGGAGAATATTACTCGAATGCAGCTGGTATTTAGCCAGCCATTAGGCGATGGAGAAAGTCCTTTAACACTAAGAACCAGTAAGAATGACATTGATACCCGCTGGTTTTGGCGCTCGAGTGGCTATCGTCTCGAATCTAGCCGTGGACTTAGTGGCATAGCCGAAATTCAGCAGTTATTGGGTAGCACAACGCTCACTATCATTGCGGATAACAAGGCGCTAAACGGGCTCACCTTTCAACTCAATAATCTCCAAACAACGCTACAGCCGCTACGTAAGGCGTGTCACTGGTAATAACAAAATACTGGCAGGATAAGCCGGTAACTACAGGGATATGTAATAAAAATGACCACAATTGAAAATACGGTATTGATGGAGCATCCATGGCGTCAGCGGGTTTTGGCGTTATTACCAGAAGCAAATATCGTTGCTCGGATCCCTGATGATTTTCCTGAATGGGAGTTTATTGATACTGAGATAGCTAAGCTTGGATCATTGTCGCATGAGCAGGTAGATATTGCAGCGCTGCAAAATGGATGTTTGCGCTTGCTGGAGTCGGAATGTAAAGACATGCGGATCATGGTTCATTTACTACGGACGTTGCAGCATGGTGGTGAACCATCAAACATTGCCCTCGCTTCTACCTTGCTCGTTGATTATGTCAGTCATTTGGGGTCGCAAGCATGGCCTCAAGATAGCAAATTACGCCATCGCCTATTACTACAGGTTATTAAGCGCTTTGCGAGCAGTGCTGGGCATTTCTGCCAGCAGGCTGATGCCCATTCTCGTGAGCTGGTACGTAATGGCTTACTTCAACTGCAAAAGCTATTTGAGTCGACAGACCCTGCATTAGCAAATGAGGTCGATCATCTCATACCTAAGTTTGGACAGGTTGTGGCAGAGAAGGCCGATATGCCAGCACCGCAAAGCGAAAGTAACAGCAGCACTGCGTCTTATACAGTCCAAAATGCTGCTACCTCGCTGATGCCTAAAGTCGAAATTCAGCACGATTCAGATCGAGTTTGGAAACAAACATTGTTGAAAGTCGCCGAACTGCTTTGTGAAAACCAGCCTGATGATCCCATCGGTTATAGCCTACGCCGACATGCAATCTGGTACACCTTAAAGACCGCCCCGCTGTGTAAGGATGGGCGGATTACTCAGCTTGCCGCTGTTTCTCACGACCGTGTTGCTGATTATCGAACTGCGCTAGTGAATGCTGGATTGCCTCTTTGGCAGCAGATAGAAACGAGTATCACTCTGGCTCCATATTGGTTTGATGGGCATTTTCTTTCGGCGCAGATTGCTCGCCAACTAGGGTATAGCGCCGTTGCTGAATCAATAAGGCAGTCGGTTCAACGGTTGCTCGAAAAAATACCTGCGCTGAACGCCATGACATTTAGTGATGGAACGCCGTTTATTGGTGATGACACGCGTCAGTGGCTTGAGGAAAAACAGAAAAATACTGAGATTTCAGCGGGCTCTTATGAAAATGTTTGGGCGCAATATCGTGAAAATGGCTTAAGTGCGGCCTTAAAACAATTAGAAAACCAACAATCGCGTGAACAGGAACCTCGTGAGCAGTTTTATAACCAACTGACAATTGCACAACTGCTTATGGAAGCAGGGATGACAACATTATCCAACCAACATTTTGAGAATTTATGGCGTAATAGCCATGGTGTGACCCTTGCGGAGTGGGAGCCTTCATTGCTGTCACAGCTAGAAGAACACGTTGCTGAGCGCACTGTTGTTACCGCTGAGGAGTCAGTATCATGAATGTTCTTTCAATTATCTCGTCTATTTCCTCATTTGCCTCTAACGTGCTAACACCGGTGCGTTATTTCCGTAATTTACTACGTTTTCGGATTCCTTTTTCGTTACCGCGCCCTACGTTTTCATTAACGATTCTCTGGGTATTATGGATTATTGGTCTATTTAGTATCTGGTGGTGGGGGCCTCGGTGGCATATCGGCGATATATCCCCGCTTAGCACGCCAAGTCGCCAAGTCGTTGCGACATTAGGTATGTTGTTGCTCGCGCTGGTGGTCATTATTGTTTATCTCTATTCGCAAATTTCCACAACGGCCGCTATTCAGCAGCAGGATGAATCTGAACCCTATAAAAACAGCATGGAACAACAATCTGGATATTTGCAAACATGGTTAGCGCAATACCAGCAGCGAAGTCATCGTCGAAATGCAATGTATGCACGCCCTTGGTATATCGTGATGGGGGAAAGCTTAAGTGGGAAAACGAGCTTGATTCAAAAGTCTAATCAAATTATTCCCATTGGCACTGCTGATACACCCACTATTGCGAATAAAGAAGGTTCCGGCGCAAAAACATTACAACTTTGGCTAACACAGCAGGCCGTAATAATAGATCCTCCCGGTGAGTTTTTTGGCCAGAATAGCTCCGATGAAAAAAGTAATGAAATTACTCGAGGCCATGCATTACGTTTGAACTTGCAAGACTGGTTAATGAAAGTCCGCCAGCGCCAGCCTCTCAATGGGGCGATTTTGACCATTAACATCCAAGAGATTATGGAGATGACGGCAGAAGCGCGACGTGAATGGTCCCAGAAATGGCAGGCTTATATTCTGGAAATGAGCGATCGTTTTGCTTGCCGTATACCAGTCTATTTAGTTTTCACTAAGTTAGATGTTATGACCGGTTTTGAGACAGTTTATCCTGTTCTTGAGCGTTCACGACTTGATGAGACACTGGGGATCACATTTGCATTAGATACGGTTGATGATGATTCGTGGCGCAAGGAACTGACTCAATTTTGGGGAGAGTGGCAGGAAAACTTTAATAATCTGATGCCGGATCAAATGGTGCATCGTACATCGCTCGACCTTCGTTCTGCTTTATTCAATTTTGTGGGGCAAATTGCGGGCGTGAAACTGGTTGTTGAAGAGCTGATTACAGGATTAAAACGACATTATAATCGTGACCCTGGCCGGCAAATGCTTATACGTGGCTGTTATTTTACCTCTAGCTTGCAGCAAAACAGACGCAGCGATTTTTTCAGTGATGCGGTATGCCGTCATTATAAGCTTCATGTTAGCCATAAAAACGTGTGGGCAAACCAAGATAATCAGCGCAGCTATTTCATACCTCAACTCTTTAATCAGGTTCTTTTTTCTGAGCCTAATTTAGCGGGTGAGAATCATGAACATGTCAAAATTCGGCGTCATAACCTGACGCTTATTGCCGTGATTTCAGGAGGCTTTGCTCTGCTGCTACTGAGTGGTTGGTATTATTATTATTTGAAAAACTATCATGCTGGAGAAGTTGCGCTTAATAAGGTAAGTGAATTTCAGAAGCTAGGTGAACCGGTTAGCAAACTGCCACTGGGCGCCGATTGGTTACCTCATATGGATCTTATTCGTGATGCGACGATGTCTTACGGTGACTATCGTGAGAAAAATCAGTTCATGTCAGATATGGGGCTATATCAAGGGGCTAAAATTGGCCAATTAGTAGAGAAAACTTATTTACGATTGCTTGAATCGCGCTTCTTGCCCGTGCTGATGAAAGACCTCCAACAGCATCTTGATAGCGCCCCGGCAAATAGCGAAGAGAAGCTCGCTCTGCTGCGTATTATGCGCATGATTGATGATAAGAGTGGCCGTAATATCCCGCTAGTGGAAGATTATATGCGTGCGCGTTGGCAGACTGCATATACTGGTCAGCGTGATGTACAAGAGCGTCTGATGACGCATCTTGATTATGCATTGCAGCATACGGATTGGGCTCTGGATCGCAGCCAATCAAATGCAGAAGCTATCAAAATGTATGAGCCATTTGCTTCTTCAATTCGTTCTGCTCAGATTGAATTAAGCAAATTACCTCTGTACCAGCGTGTTTATCAAAACCTCATTATTAAGGCTAAAACTCAGCTTCCTCAGGATATGGATTTACGCACGGAAATTGGTGCCCAGTTTGATACTGTTTTCGTTGCTGATAACGAAGATCTTCTTAAAGTGCCTCAGTTCTGGTCTCGTTATGGTCTTAGCCGTTTCTTTGTAAAACAAACCGATAAGCTGGTTTCTATTACGGCGCTTGATTCGTGGGTCTTGGGCTTAACCGACAACGTCGATTATAGCGATGCCGATAAGGCCGAGATAGAACGTCAAATCACAGAGCGTTATGTCGGTGATTACACTAGCACCTGGCGTAATGCGGTCAATAATCTGAGCATTAGGCCTTTTGATGATGTTGAGCAGGCTTCAGATGCGTTAGATGCGGTACTCAACAACGGTCAACCGCTCTGGCGCACACTTGTTTTGCTTGGTGATAATACTCAGCCCCATTTAGTGGCTGCGCTATCGAGCGAAGTCAAAACACCGTCAGTGGTGGTAGCCAAAGGGCAAAAAGACAACTCTGTTGCGAGTAAAGTTCTGAATTCAGCCCAAAAAGAATCGCTTAATCAGCTCGACAATCAGCCAGAGTACCTGCTACTCAATCGTATTAGCCGTTCGTTCTCCGAGCAAAATGCATTGGTCGAAAATGGGGATGATCAAAACGGTCAAGTCCAGCAGGCCTACAAAGCGCTCAATGAAATGAGCAATGAGCTGCACCGAATCAGTAATGCCCCAGAACCGGGTAAAGCAGCGTTGCTTCTGGTGCAGATGAGGTTGCAGCAGAATAATGCTGATGCCTTCTTTACCGCTCAACAACTCTCTAAGAATTTGTCTGATCCACTTGGGCGCTGGGTCGAGCAACTGGCAGAAAACAGTTGGAATACCGTAACCGCGCTGGCTTTAAAATCGCTCGAGGCCGAATGGTCTAAAACGGTTGTTACGCCATTCACAACCCAAATGGCCGACCGCTATCCGTTCGATCCTAAAGCGACTAAAGAAGTTGCATTGAGCGATATGGAGCGTTTCTTTGCGCCAAATGGGACTTTAGATAGTTTCTATAAAAACAATCTTAAAGTCTTTATTGAAGACAGTGGCTCTTTGGATCGTGATGGTAATAGCCTTATTCGCCCTGAAATATTAACGGCGTTAGAACAGGGTGAAAAAATTCGCTCAACCTTCTTCTCTGCACAAAATGGTTTTGGTATCCAGTTTGCCGTTGCTCCGGTTGATTTGAGTTCAAACAAACGTCGTGCGGTGCTAAATCTGGACGGACAACTGCTGGACTACACCCAAGGAAATAGCCATACGGCGCATTTGGTTTGGCCAAATACTATGCGTGCGGGAAATGAAAGTAAGTTAACGCTGGTGCCTGACATCAGTGGGGGATCTCCGCGCAGCATGGGTTATGTTGGGCCATGGGCGATGTTCCGTTTGTGGGATAAAGGTGAACTGACCAACGTGCAGGATAGCAGTTTTGATGTCCGTTTCTCTGTAGATAGCGGCACGATGACCTACCGCGTATTTATGGATGCATCAAACAATCCGTTTGCTGGTGGCTTATTCAGTCAGTTTACCCTGACTGACCAACTTTACTGATTAGGAGAATATCAGTGTCGTTGGTGATGTACCGGCGGCACTGATGCTACGTATATGGCTAATATCGATTATCAACAAGTAGCAACAGGGAAAGATCCACGCGATTTTGATGAATTTGAGCGCATCCGAGGTGAGATTAATAAAATGACCCACCCTTTGCATCCTCCGGTTGATTGGAGTTTAGTGCAACGGCTTGGGGTTGCTCTATTTACTAAGAACGGCGTTGATTTACAAAGCGTGGTTTATTACTCGATGGCTCGAACGCGTTTAAATGGATGGAATGGGTTTGCCGAAGGGTGTGAGCTGATGGCGGTTCTTATTGTGTCGCAGTGGGATACTTTCTGGCCAAGCACGGGTGCGATGAGAGCACGTAATGAGATGCTTGATTGGTTTGCTGCCCGAGTGGGCGCACTGGTGCGGCAGCTCGTTCGTTCACCGGAAACGATGCAAGATGTATTTCGAGCCGAATATGCGCTTAAACGCGTGAGCGATAAATTACAACAACACAAAGAGATCAACGTTATGTTGATCAATAGTTTGCTCTATTTTTTGCAAGAGTGTGTTAAAGAAAGTAAAGCGGCGGCGAGTACGTATTCCAATGAACCCCCCGTTGTATTGCCGCTGGTTTACCTGCCTCAGCAAGAAGCCTCAACGAGCTCCTCTTTTTCCTCCTCGATACCGACTGCGGCAGATACCCAACAAGTCTTCACTTCGATTCATGCGCTGAAAACCAAAAAGCGTTTCCCTTGGATCCCGGTGCTATCCGGCGCGGTGGCGGGGTGTGTGCTAACGCTTGGGAGCGTATTGGCGTATCACATGTGGGAACCGGAAGCGCCGGTGGCGCATTTTTTAGCGGCCGCACAGCCAGAGCCTGCGCTTATGCCAATTAATCAGGCTATGACATATAACGCTGAATTGCAGCAACAAGAACAAAAGATTCTTCGTGTTTACCAGCAAAAATTAATGGATATCGCTCAAGCCTCTCCTGTGAGTGACTTACAGCGTGGACAAGAGATAAGTCAATTGCTACAAAAAGTTTATCCACAAAATAGCGTTTCTACTCAATGGCGACAGCAGTTAGATAACTTATCGGCAGTAGCCAAAGATACGGGATATATCTCTACACAACAGGCAGTACAAGCTTTACTTAATGAGCTCTTAGAATCAGAGAAGCTACACCGCGGTTATATGACGATCTCTAGCCTTAAAACAGGGCTATATAATATTCAAAGTCAATTAAGCGCCTCTCCACCAATTGCCTATTTGCTCACGCAAATAGAACAGCAAAATCAGCAAGGCATTAAACCTTCTCCTGCCCAGTTGCACCAAATTGATGATCAACTGAAGGGACTACAGGCGCGTTATTTATTATTACAAGCGGTAAAAGAAAGAGAACTCCAAGAATAGAGTTTTAAATAATGTCACATAGCATATTTATTAACGAGGACGAGTTAATGAAAAAGAATACATGGATAAAAATAGGTGCATTGAGTTTGGCTATTTTAGCCAGCGCTAGCCAAGCTGAGAGTGGTACAACGCCATCTGTGCAAGAACAAATGAATGGATTGGCCGATTTAATCGGTAGTGCCGCTTTTCTGCGCGATCACTGTGGCGTGACAGATATACCTGCTAATAAATCCCTGAGCATGATTGCTATTGTCACCGCCATGGATATGGGATGGGATAGTCGCGAATACTACCCGAACGGTGAATCTACGGGGATGTATAATGCCAAGCTCGATCAGATGGGACAAAAGGTTGAGCAAAGTATAACCATTGACGGCACTGATGCTTCCAGCACCTGTCAATCGCTGGCCGCTAACCAGCATATCGCTGCATTCGTCGCCTTGGCTAAAGCCAGAGGCTAGGAGGTGATATGTCTGATAACACGGGATTACAGTTCACCTTCACCACTCAATCATTGCCTGAGCACACATTTAACGTAGTCAGCTTTGCCCTTAACGAAGGGCTTTCTCAGGTTTATTCATTATCGGTTGAGCTGTCGAGCATATTGCAGGAAATCAGTTTTGGTCGGATGCTAGATAATACCGCTGAGCTACAAATTTGGTTCAACGGCGTGCTTCAGCGGCGGATAAATGGGGTGATTAGTCGCTTTTCCCACAGCGATACGGGCAATGAGCGCACGCGATATAGCGTCACATTACGGCCTGCGATATGGATGCTGTCGTTAGAGCATTCGTCGCGTATTTTTCAGCAGCAAACGCCACAACAGATTATTACTACACTATTGCGCAAGGCTAATGTCATCCAGTTTAGTTTCCAGCTTCGCTATGAACATCCAATGCGTGAATATTGCGTACAGTACCGTGAGTCAACGCTGGCATTTATTGAACGATTAGCCGCTGAAGAAGGTATTTCTTGGTATTTTCGTTTTGAAAATAATAAACAGGAAATTGTATTTGTTGATGATTGTGCCTTTTTACCGATGGGAGAAACGCTTCCCTATAATCCACATCAGCGGGGATTGAATGAGGGCGCAAGTATTCAGCGTTTTAGCTATGAAGAAAACGTGCGTGCAGCGCAGGTATTGCTTAAGGATTACACCTTCAAAAATCCGGCTTGGGAAATGCTCTATCAAGAACATAGTCGGGGCGATCATCAGCGGAGTGAAGCGCTGCATTATGATTTTCCTGGGCGGTATAAAACGGATTTCAATGGTCAGGCTTACACTGGATATCGTTTAGATGCGCTGCGTCAAGATGCTATGCAAGCGCAGGGGCGTTCAGACAGCCCTGCTTTGATGACGGGTCAGTGCATTGCCATAACGTCTCATCCGCATGAGTCATTCAATCAAAAATGGCAAATTGTTTCACTTCAAACTGAAGGGCGACAACCACAATCACAAAAAGAAGAAGCCGGCATCTTGGGGACTTTTCTGGAAAGCCACTTGGTCATGATTCCCGATGGGCAAACGTGGCGGCCTTTACCCAATGCGCGTCCGCGTGTTGACGGACCGCAGATGGCGGTGGTTGTTGGACCTGAAAATGAAGAGATCTACTGTGATGAAGTTGGGCGGGTCAAAGTTCAGTTTCCTTGGGATCTTGAAGGCAAAGGCAACGAAACCAGCTCTTGTTGGATCCGTGTAGCCCAAGGTTGGGCCGGCAGTCGCTATGGATCCATGGCAGTGCCGCGCATTGGGCACGAGGTTATTGTTGATTTTCTTGAAGGTGATCCTGACCAGCCGATTATTACTGGCCGCACTTACCACGTTGTTAATGTTCCTCCACATTCACTGCCGATTCATAAAACACGCACCGTGCTGCGCACCGATACCCATAAAGGGGCGGGGTATAACGAGCTCTCATTTGAAGACGAGCAGGGGCAACAGCTTGTCTATTTGCATGCGCAAAAAGATCAACAGACTGAAGTTAAAAACAACCAATACATCGTAGTAGAGCAAGATCGCTCTAAAACGATCAAGCACGATCAGGTTGAGGAAATTGGCAACGATAAAACCAGCGACGTTACTCACGACCATATCGAACGCATCCATCATGATCAGATGATAAATGTGATGAATAATCAACAAATACAAATAGATAATCAGTATTTGTTTCATGTTCTTAATCAGCGTAAAGATAAGATGGGTGCAGATTTTTCCGAGGAGGTCGCGGGAGATCATCACCACACAGTAGCGGGAACCTATGAACTACTGGCTAATAAAAAGGTGCTGATCAACACCAATGATTTGGTGTTGCAGGGGGCAAAAAGCGTGGTACTGCAAGGCCCCGGCGGCAAGATTATCATCGATAGCTCAGGTATTTCGCTATCGTCGAATTTGGTCAATATCAAGGCCGTTACGCATATTACCAGCGGAGGGAGCAGTTCAATGTCGGCCCTAAGCGCCACGGCAATGAACGGCGATCCGCTTTCAGAAATTTGTCCAATTTGTTTACAGTCATTGTGATAGGGAGAAAACAATGGGCGTACCCGTTGCACTACTTGGCCATCAACATGTTTGTCCGATTCCTTTTCATGTCGGCGGGCCAATCATACAAGGCGATCCAGCACTCACGGTTAATGGCATACCGGTTGCGTTGGTTGGCCACAAATGTGTCTGTGTTGTCGGCGGCCCCGATGTTATCGCCACTGGCAGTCCGTTACTGACGGTAAATGGGATTGAAGTAGCCGTTATGGGCTCATCAACAAAGCACGGCGGTGTGATCGTGCAAGGCGATCCGGGTTTAATCATCGGCTAGGGACAGCGTGATGGAAAAGAAACACTGGTATTTGAATGCTCAAGATCAAGAAAATCTTCAGCGCGGACGCGAGCAAACGCTGATATGGAATGCGTTGCGTACGGTGATGGCCATACAGGATATTCCTCCCATATTGCTCGGAGAGGAGGGGGAAAGGTGGCTAGAGAGCATTATTACTTTGGCTCAACACTATAAGGTAATGGATGATTACCGGCTCCCAATTTGGATTGAAATATCACACCGAGGTGGTGAATTATTTTGGCAACTTGATGATGTGCTAGAGGTGCTACATACCGGGGAGATGGATAGCGTACGGCTAAATACGTTGCTACAAATGGCAAAGCTAGAACAGCTTAATACGGCTAAACAGACACCAACGGTATTAGATGTGACTCGCAGCGCTATCTATCGCTGGTGTGAGGCGGGATTGCCGCTGTGGGCAATCATTGACGGCGCATTAGATGCTGCTCCGCAAGGTTTTGCTAGTGGTTTGGGTGTGGCTCATCATTCGCTATTCAATGCGGCAGACCGTGCCTTGGAAAGCCATGGCCCGTGGTTGATAGCTGCATGGGGCAAACCACGCATGGTGCAATACCTGCTATCTCGTCCAAATTATGCAATTAATACCTTATGGCTGATAGCTGACGGCGATGCCAACGACATTGTTACCCATCTGCAAGGCCTGCTGTATGTCAAACAACACGATGACCAGAATAGTCGGTTTCGCTTTCACGATCCGCGCGTATTTTCTCATTGGCTTAATACGCTTGCCCCTCTCCGATTAACGGACTTCTTTGGCCCAATACAGCGCTGGATAAGCCCAGATCCTAATCCCTTATGGTCAGATCAGCGACTCCATCGCTACAGTTTGATTGGCGACGCACTGGAACATCAAACCCTAATGATGTACCCGCAGGATAACAAGGAGGTAACGGCATGAGCGATCATGAATGTCGTGGCGAATGCCAGTGTAAGAAAGTGGTTATTCCGGTGATTTTTGTGCCGGATATTTTAGGAACGCGGTTGTATAACGTACAGGCCGGGGAAGTTGTGTGGGATCCGATGGCGGGGATGGGCAGTTATCACACTCCGCTGGGGACCGCCGCGATTGATTTAAGTGGGATGATCACTAAACAAACAGCGATGGCTAATGCCTCTCCCCTGGTCAAAAAACTGCTGGCGCTACAGGAAAAGCTAACCGAGTTACATGGCGCGCTGATGGCGCTGTATCAGATGAGCCAGAAAATCGCCAAGGCACTCGGCCTTAATAGCCTCAGTAAGCGGCTTGAGGGTGCTAGCACCGATGCGGTGGGAGACACCAAAGAAACCACCACCAAGCTTAAAGCTCAGCTCGCAGAGATAAAAACCAAAATTGCCCATATCGAAAAAGAGATCACCCATGTATTCGAGGCGATGGGTAAGGCTGAGGATATCTTGCGCATTGGGCGTAACGTGTGGGGAGCAATCTCAGTATTGGAATGGATGTTTCGCGATGCGAGTAAGCGCCGGGAAATGCTGGTTGGAGACAGCAGAAAAGTCATTGGCCGTGATGATAGCCTGCTTGAAATCAGCCAAGATGCAACTAAAGGCAGCGCAGATACCCTCTATTTCAGCACCATGACCTCGGTGCGCGTGCAGGATATTGACCAGCGATTTAAGCAGGGATGGGGAGAAGTGTGCTGGCATCAATACGGTGAATTTTTGATGACGCTGCAGCGGCATTTGGATGCGCGTTTTAATATCAAAGACGTTAGCGTTGCGGGGCAGAATTTGCCGGGTGATATTCCCCAGCCAGTGATGCCCACAGGGAAAGCGCTTAAAGACTTGTTGGTAGCCATTGAAGCGCTGTTTGATTTTGGCGATAAACCGGTATCCAAGCCTGCCGCGGCGACCGCGCCTAAAACGGTCACCTCAACGCCAACGCCAGCCCCTTCGGCAGAGCCTACGAGCAACTCAAGCAAACAATCGCCCCTGCCTTGGGGAGCAGATGCCAACTTTGCCAAGGTGATGGGCGGCTACGCGTTTCCTTTACACGTGGTGGGTTTTAACTGGATGCAGGGCTGTGCCGACGGTGCTCAGCGACTCACGACCCGTATTGCACAGATTATGGCGATGTACAAAACCTCAGATGACGGCGGTGACGGTACGTGGATGACCAAAAAGCCGGTTGAAAAGGTGCTGATTATTTCGCACGGGGCGGGTGGGCAAGTGGTTCGAGCAATGCTGGCAGATTTATCACCGGAGACGTCAGCAACCTCTTCATCAAACACAGGTAACAGCGGCAGTGGAGATAGTTCATCGACCAACGATGATTATATGGAGGGAGTGGATCCCAAGAAAGATGCCGCAGTATCGAGTGCGAAAAATAGTGCTGGAGGTGGGGGCTTTGCTGGAATTTTAAAGGCGATGCCTTCTTTTGATAAGTCTCAGCTACTTAAAGCAGTGCATGTTGGTCTGCCGATAAACGGTATGCCAGATATTTATTGCTGGTTTCGTGCGGGCATGCAAACGCCGGTATCGGTGGACTGGAGCAAGCCCGATCAGGCGGCGAAAGACAAGACTTTAGCCTATATCAGTAATCAGGTACTGGGTGCTAACGCAGCAGAAATCACCATGGTACTGAGCTATAGCCAAAGTGCGCTGGAAGTGTTGCCTAATAATAGCTATGAGAAAGGATGGATTTGCTATCAGCCTCCGTCCATTTCGTTGGTGGAAGGGGAAAAAGCGCCCGCTCCGGTGGCGATGGCTGTAGGGGAAGATGTATATGTTGAATATAAAAGCGATAAGCATTGGTATAAAGCGATTAATGAAGATTTCTTGTGTAAGGAAAAAAAGTCGCAACAAAGCAACTTATCTTTTGTACATAGCTACTTAGCCAAATCCTCATCCTTTCATTCAAGTTTGGGCTCAAGTGGTTTAGATAAAACTCAGCAACTGAGCGGTAAAAACAGCAAACCTATGTCGCGAGATAAAGCGGTTTGGCAGGCACAGAGCGTGACTCCATCGGGAACATCGGATAGCTGGCAAAAGTTTGGTCAACGAGTGGCTAATGCCAGCGGCTTACTCAACGGTATTGACTCCTTATTAGGTACGCAACTGTTTAGCTCATTGGCAGATAGCGGGCAGGGTACGCTGTATCTTACCGGAACAACGGCGAGTTTAACCGTGTTGCCAACCGAGTTTGTGTTGCAAAAAGGCAGCAGCGTTGGTGACGGTGAGCTGCCTCTGTCGGCGGCAAAAGGGGCTACGGAAGTCGAATGCAGTGAATATCACGACAGTCTGTATCAAGACGAAAAAATCCGCGCAGCGGTATATAAAGAGCTGCAAACCGCCACTTGGGCCTATAACGCTGAAATTAGCGCGCCTAAAAAATAAAAGGAATTAGCGATGCGGCATTTATCGTGGTTATTACTTGGCACTTTGGTGTTATCGGCAACCGGCTGTGGGCCACACTCTCTTCGTAAGGATACTGCTATGAGTACTCAACTTTCCACGCAAAAGCACTGTTTTGGCCGTTACGAAATTGAATTACCCAATTTTATGCATATGAATAGCGGGGCTTATTCATTTGATAATTTTGATATAGAAATTGTAACAGCAGTTAAATCTGAACGTACAACGATTGAAAAAGATTGGGTAAGTTTTATTAACGGAAAAATTGCAACAGATATTTCTAATTGGGCCGGAAGTAAACTTGTCTACCAGAATATGAAGTCCTCTCCACGAGTAATATTGGAGTATATGGATACATCCAAAGATCCATCTATATCACTTGGTTCTATTTATATGTTTAAATCCTACTACTTGAAGCCTTTTCCTGAAAGGAAAGAATGGATACTTGCAACGGGTAGTTCGATAGAAATATCACGTCCGCAGCCTTCTGATAAGCTTGATACAGAAGTTAAGCGCCGGATGGACGCACAAATGCGTGATGTGGCTAAAATTGCCTACCGTGCCTACCCGCACTATGAGCAAGGCTATTGCCTCAACAATGAGTACCAATATTATTCTGGGCGCCTTGAGAAGCAGGATAGCTATGGCATTACATGGCGTGGCATTATAGGTGAAAAATATACCTCGAGCCGTATTACTATTGATGTTCAAAGTCTTAATAAAGATGAACAATCAGTGTTAGAAGACCGCACTTCCAAAGGCAAATTACTCAGAACTTTTTTCCCGAGCACCACGGTTGTTGTTGGCGGGATTAAAGGGGAACTCTATACCAGTCATGACAAACTTAACCCAACTGCTCGAGAGTTCCAGTGGTTACCTAGCGGTACTGAACTCGGTAATCGCCTCAAGCCGCTAATTATGATCGACGGCAGAATTGATACTCGCGATCTACCTGCTGAATACCGCGACAAAATCAGCGGTGAAGAGCTGATCCTATGGATACTGGAAAGTATCAAAATGCGGATAGGGGGGGATGAAGATATTCTGTCTCATCAATAAATAGCCTGCATTAAGCTAACGCTATTCTTTATATGCATGGCGTTAGCGACTCAAACGTATATTTTTCTTTAATAGTTATATGACTAATGTATTTATCATGTTGTAAATATAAAATTGTATCGAACAGTCTTCTTATAAAATCCATACAAACCGCTAGTTGGGCCTATAACGCTGAAATTAGCGCACCTAAAAAATAAAAGGAATTAGCTATGCGGCATTTATCGTGGTTATTACTTGGCACTTTGGTGTTATCAACAACCGGCTGTGGGCCACACTCTTTTCGTAAGGATACTGCTATGAGCACTCAACTTCCCACGCAAAAACACTGCTTTGGTCGTTATGAAATTGAATTGCCCAATTTTATGTATATGAACAGTGGGAGTTATTCATTTGAAAATTTTAGTATTGAAATTGTCAGGGCAGTCAGAACTGATTATCCAAATATAGAAAAAGACTGGGTTAATTATATTAATGAAAAAATATCTAAAGATAGTGAGTACAACAAGGGTAGTCGCATTGCGCGAAAAAATATGGATTCCAATCCTAAAGTAATATTAGAATATTCAAATACTGAAAAAAACCCTGATGTTGGGATGAGTTCTTTATATCGCTTTCACTCCTATTATTTAAAATCAGTCCCTGAACGTAAGGAATGGATATTGGCCACGGGAAGGACAATAGAAATCCCTCGCCCGCAGTCAGTCGATGGACTTGAGCGAGAGTTAAAAAACAGAACTGATGCTCAAATGCGGGATATAAAAAAATAGCCTATCATGCCTATCCTCACTATGAACAAGGCTACTGCCTTGATAATGAATATCAATATTATCCAGGGCGTTTAGAGAAAAGAGATAGCTACGGAATTACATGGAGTGGTACGACGGGAAGTAAAGATACTTCTAGTTATATAACTATTGACGTTCGGAGCTTAAATAAAGATGAACAGGACTTTTTAGATAGCCGCACTTCCAAAGGTAAACTACTTAGAACCTTCTTCCCTAGCACCACGGTGGTTGTTGGTGGGATTAAAGGGGAACTCTATACCAGTCACGATAAACTCAATCCGACAGGGCGTGAGTTTCAGTGGCTGCCAAGCGGCACCGAACTGGGCAACCGCTTAAAACCGCTGATTATGATTGACGGCGAAATTGATACTCGTGATTTACCTCCTGAATACCGCGACCAAATCAGCGGTGAAGAGCTGATCCTATGGATACTGGAAAGTATCAAAATGCGGGTAGGTGGGGATGAAGATATACTGTCTCATCGGTAATGATTAGCTAAGTGAAAAACTGAGTAAAAAATAAATGTCATGAGCTTCAACGTATGGCATTTATTTTGCTTGAAATAAAGGCTTCATTTTTTATGAAGCCTTTATGTTTGTTACGTGGATACAACCGCAGCAATGATCGATAGCGCTGTAGAGTCTGTGTTTGCCACATAACCCACTAAACTCTAATCTTTAACGGTGAACATTACTATGAGCGGTTACAATGAGGTCTTAGCAAGAAACACGCAGAATGCACCAAGCGATATCGGACTCTATTCACAAACTGTCGCATTTTCTCATTATAATAATTTTTCAGTTCAGCTACCTATTGATCCAAAATCAGGAAAATTAGTCGCTGGTGGTATAAACGAGCAGGCCGCGCAGTGCTTTAACAATATTAAAGCCGTTGTAGAAAGCATCGAACATGTCATGAGTGATATTATTCGTATCACTATATTCGTTAAGAATATCAAAGATGCTGACGCCGTAGGTGTAGTTTATAAATCATTCTTCCCAACCTATGTTCCCGCGCTAACGGTTGTTGCCGCTGATGCTTTGCCTATGGGGGCGTTAGTGCAAATTGAAGCACTCCTCTCAAATGGTGAAGGTACAATTCCAAATGCACCACAAGCTGGTGATCTTATAAAACTTATAAATAACACGGTAAATGCGCCAATCTGCTCCCTGTCTTCACAAACTGTCGCTTTTTCTCATTATAATAATCTTTCAGCTCAATTACCTATTAATCCGATAACCGGCAGAGTGGTCGAGGGAGGGATAAAAGAACAAACTAAGCAATGTTTAAAGAATATCAAGGCGATTGTAGACAGTATTGACGTGCCCTTTGATGACATTGTGAAGATAAGTGTTTTCCTGACCAACCTTGCGGATCTTGAAGCCGTCAACGAGGTTTATGCCACATTTTTCCCTGATTCGGCGATTGCCCGGACCATGGATTATGTCCCTGCACGGACAGTGATTGTTGCATCAGGCTTACCTATGGGGGCTTTGGTGCAAATAGAAGCCGTGGTGTCACACGGTGACGGTACACCGCCGCAGGCCGTTGAAGACAGACATGGGCTCATTATAGAACCACACAATACGGATAATGCGCCAAAATGTCCTCTATCTACACAGACCGTCGCTTTTTCTCATTACAATCATTTGTCAGCTCAGCTACCTATCGATCCTAAAACCGGTAAATTGGTTTCTGGTGGTGTAAAAGAGCAGGCTGAGCAATGCCTTAAAAATATTAAGGCAATTATAGAGAGCATCGAGCACGCAATGGGAGATGTCGTTAAAGTTAATATCGCCCTTAAAAATATTGCAGATATTTCCGCAGTAGATTGCGTTTACACAACATTCTTCCCCGGTGGTATTCCTGCACGACGAATTATTGGCGTATCCGCGTTACCTAAAGATGCGCTAATCCAGATAGAAGTTGTTGTAGCAAATGAAGAAGGAACACCGCCGAAGGCATAACATCTGAAACCGTTATTTCTGCGTGGGCTATCTTTACTCATCTGAATGACTGACTTAAATAAAGTTGTTCTGGATGCAGTCTCTTAATACCTTATTTCAATGAGGCCTCGCTCTGCAAAGGGCGAGCGCACGCTGTATTTAAAAGAAAAAATTCTATGGTTATGCAATGCCATCTACTGGGGAGAGGATGTTTTTTCTCTAGTGTAAAAAAACTTAGAATATTCATTTTGTAGCCGATTAATCTGTCTATTAGGATTTTTTAATCAAAGTGGTCAGGATGGAAAATTTTTTCTAGTTTATGAATGATGTAATTAATATCTTCTTACATTCGTTTTAATGGTTGGCAACAAATTTCTCAGAGAGACAGATAGCATGGAGAAAGAAAAAGACGTACTCCTCTTTTTCTTTTAAGGAACACTCCTATTAACTTCAGTTCGATTTATTTATAAGGATATTGCAATGCCTACTCCATGTTATATCGCCATCCAAGGTAAAACTCAGGGAAATATTACGTCTGGCGCATTCACTTCTGATTCTGTGGGTAACATTTACGTCCAAGGCCATGAAGATCAAATGCTGGTGCAGGAATTTGAACACATTGTGACTGTGCCAACCGATCCACAGTCAGGTCAGCCTTCTGGTCAACGTGTTCATAAGCCGTTTCGTTTCACCGTTGCGTTGAACAAAGCCGTGCCTTTGTTATATAACGCATTAGCTTCAGGTGAGATGTTGCCGAAAGTTGAGCTGAAATGGTATCGCACCTCCATTGAGGGGAAACAAGAGCATTTCTTCTCAACTATTCTGGATGACGCCACTATCGTTGATATTGATTGCCACATGCCACACTGCCAAGATGCCGTAAAAGCGGAATTCACTCAGTTAGTTAAAGTGTCTTTGGCATATCGTAAAATTACTTGGGAACATACCGTTTCTGGTACTTCTGGTGCCGATGACTGGCGTGCACCAAGCGAGTCTTAATATTGGCTTAGTTTGTTTCGTAAGCATAAAAAATCAAAGCTACCGAAAGGTAGCTTTGTTATTGGTCGCTTTATTATTTGGGAAGAAGTTTAATCTTGTAACCAGCGCGAGATCTGGCTAACGATGCCTGCTGAATCTAACTCAATTTCATGCAAGGCTTCAGCCTGAGTCCCCTGTGGGATAAATTTATCAGGTAAACCAAGGTTTAGTACAGGAACGACTTGGCGCTTCGCCATCAGCAGTTCATTCACGCCGCTGCCAGCACCGCCCATAATAGCGTTTTCTTCTAGCGTCACCAGTACGTCGTGCGTGGCGGCCAGTTCCAATACCAATGCTTCATCGAGTGGCTTAACAAAGCGCATGTCAGCAACGGTGGCATTTAACTGTTCGGCTGCGACTAATGCATCTGGCATTAGCGTGCCGAAGTTTAATATAGCGATTTTCTCACCCTGACGACGAACAATACCTTTGCCAATCGGCAGACAGGCTAAAAGCTCTAACCTAGCGCCGGTGCCTGATCCGCGTGGGTAGCGTACCGCCGTTGGGCCATCCTGATATTGATGTCCGGTATGCAGCATTTGGCGGCATTCATTTTCATCACTTGGCGTCATGATGACCATGTTAGGGATGCAGCGCAGGAATGAGATATCAAAGGCACCCTGATGCGTTTGCCCGTCAGCGCCCACGATACCGCTGCGATCGATAGCAAACATCACCGGCAGTTTTTGCAACGCCACATCGTGAATGACTTGGTCATAGGCACGTTGCAGGAACGTGGAGTAAATGGCGACAACCGGTTTATAGCCACCAATGGCTAAGCCAGCGGCGAATGTGACAGCGTGCTGTTCGGCAATAGCAACGTCAAAGTATTGCTGCGGGTATTCTTTAGAGAATCGCACCATGCCTGAACCTTCGCGCATGGCTGGCGTGACCGCCATCAATTTGCTGTCATCGAGCGCTGTTTCACACAGCCAATCGCCAAATATTTTGGAATAAGTGGGTAAACCACCGGCGTTTTTGGGCAACGTGCCGCTGGCTGGATCGAATTTAGGTACTGCGTGCCAGCTGATCGGATCCTTTTCGGCAGGGGCGTAGCCTTTGCCTTTTTTGGTCATAATATGTAACAGCTGTGGGCCTTTTAAATCACGCATATTTTTCAGCGTGGCGGCCAAGCCTTGCACATCATGCCCATCAACGGGGCCAATGTAGTTGAAACCGAGCTCTTCAAATAAAGTGCCAGGAACAACCATGCCTTTAAGGTGCTCTTCGGTACGTTTTACCAGCTCTTTGATCGGCGGCAAGCCGGAGAGAACTTTTTTTCCACCTTCACGCAGGCTGGAATAGAGTTTGCCGGAGAGCAATTGGGCCAGATGATTATTCAACGCGCCCACGTTCTCGGAGATCGACATTTCGTTATCATTCAGAATGACAAGCATGTCTGCTTTGATATCACCTGCGTGGTTCATGGCTTCAAAAGCCATGCCCGCCGTGATAGCGCCATCGCCAATAACACAAACCGTACGACGGTTTTTGCCTTCACGCTCGGCGGCAACGGCCATCCCCAATCCAGCACTGATGGATGTCGAAGAGTGGCCCACGCTGAGCACGTCGTACTCACTTTCATCGCGCCATGGGAACGGATGTAAACCGCCTTTTTGGCGGATGGTTGCAATGCGATCGCGGCGCCCGGTCAGTATTTTATGCGGATATGCCTGATGGCCGACATCCCAAATCAGTGAATCGAATGGGGTGTTATAGATATAGTGCAGCGCGACCGTGAGTTCTACGGTCCCTAGCCCTGAGGCAAAGTGTCCGCTAGAGCGGCTAACGCTATTGAGCAGATACTGACGAAGTTCGTCGCACAGCTTTGGCAGGCTTTCTTTCGGCAGTAGGCGAAGATCGTTAGGATCTTCAACCAGTGCGAGTGTCGGGTATTTGGCTATATCAAAACTCATTAGCGGCTCATGTCTGAATTACATTTTTCAATATATACCCGGCATATTTCGAGCTGCACATGCGTTGTCTAAGGTGTTGGCCTGACTGCAACTCGGATTATTTAGGGTATAGACTCCAACCCATCGGCGTTTTAACCTGCACGAAGGGCGGTTTCTATTTTTATTGGCTTAATTATCGCGCTCAATGATGAAACTGGCTAAGGATTTTAATGCCAGAGTATCAATGCTGTGGTGTTGCTCAAGCTCTTCAAGAACATGTATTGCATCTTTGTACAGATCGAGCGCTTTATTTTGGGCCTGTTCGAGGCCTAGCAATGCAGGGTAAGTACTTTTCTCTAATTCTTGATCTGAACCCTGAGGTTTACCCGTTTTAGCGCTGTCGCCGATCACATCTAAAATGTCGTCTTGTACTTGGAATGCAAGCCCGATGGCCTGAGCATAGCGATCTAACAACGGTAGCGCAGCGCGTCCGGCATCACCAGCGGCCAAAGCACCCATTCGAATCGCACAGCGGATCAATGCACCCGTTTTGTGGCTGTGAATTTGCTCAAGCGCCTGCAAATCAACGTGTTTGCCTTCGGCTTCTAAATCTAACGCTTGGCCACCGCACATGCCTGCCACGCCGCTGGCCTGCGCCAGTTCGCTAAGCATCGCCAATCTATCGGTAACGGCAACCGCAGGCATTGGACTATCGGCCAGAATGGAGAACGCCAGCGTTTGCAGTGCATCGCCGGCCAAAATCGCGTGGGCTTCGCCAAATTTAATATGGCTGGTAGGCTGGCCACGACGAAGATTATCGTCGTCCATCGCGGGCAAATCATCATGCATCAGCGAATACGCGTGAATGCATTCAACGGCCGCAGCGGGGGCGTCTAGATTATCTAATGAAAGGCCGAACATTTCGCCGGTGGCATACACCAAGAAAGGACGAAGACGTTTACCGCCGAGCAGCGCGCCATAGCGCATCGCAGCAACCAGCTGCCCTTCAGAAAATGGCAGTGGGTCAATATAGTTTATTAACGCGGCATCAGCGCGTTGATGATAGGTTTTGAGTAACTGTTCAAAAACAACCATGTTTTATTCTTGATCCGCGTTAAAAGGGGATAAAGGGGCGTCCTTATCGTCATTGAGTAGGATCTGTACGCGCTGTTCAGCCTGTTGCAGCGTCTGCTGCCCTTGACGTGCAAGCTGAACGCCACGTTCGAACTCATTGAGCGCGTCTTCTAATGGCAGTTCGCCAGATTCTAAATGGGTCACAATCTGTTCTAGTTCGCTCAGAGCTTGTTCAAAGCTAGGCGCGGCGGGTGCTTTTTTTGCCATAGTCTTCTTATCTTCGCTGTTCTGTAATGGTGTTCTGCAATAAATAGCGGTTCTGCGATGGAGTGACAGAATTTTTTGCCACGTTACCGGAGTCTGTAGGACTTGGCAAATTACGGATTTTAAACTCGTGAGATGAGGTTCAGTGCGCCAGTGAGCAAGTTAGTGCTATACTGCGCGCCTTGTACATTGCGTCCTCAATTTCTAAGCATGCAGTGTAAGCCCTTTTAACGTAAATCACGACGAAATAGCCACTGCCATCATGAAGTTTATCATTAAATTATTCCCAGAAATTACTATCAAAAGCCAATCAGTGCGTTTGCGCTTTATTAAGATCCTGACCGGGAACATTCGCAACGTTCTGAAAAAACAAATTGATGAAGTGGCTATCGTACGCCATTGGGATCATATCGAAGTTCGCGCTAAAGATGAAAGCCGTACCGAACAGGTTCGTGACGCTTTAACGCGAATCCCTGGGATCCATCACATTTTAGAAGTTGATGACTGTCCTTACACCGATATGCACAACATTTTTGAGCAAACGCTCGAAATGTACCGTGACAAACTAGAAGGCAAAACCTTCTGCGTGCGTGTTAAACGCCGTGGTAAGCATGATTTTACGTCGATTGAAGTTGAACGCTACGTCGGTGGCGGTCTGAATCAGCATATTGAAAGTGCTAAGGTCAAACTGTCCCATCCTCAGGTGACCGTTCATCTGGAAATTGAGGACGACCGTCTGCTGCTGATTAAAGGTCGTTACGAAGGCTTAGGTGGCTACCCAATCGGTACGCAGGAAGATGTGCTGTCGCTGATTTCTGGTGGCTTCGATTCTGGCGTTTCCAGCTATATGCTGATGCGTCGTGGTTGCCGCGTACATTACTGTTTCTTCAATCTGGGCGGTTCCGCGCATGAAATTGGCGTCAAACAAGTTGCTCATTATCTGTGGAATCGTTTTGGTAGCTCTCATCGCGTGCGCTTTGTTGCCATCGATTTTGCCCCGGTAGTGGGTGAGATTTTGGAGAAAGTCGATGATGGCCAAATGGGCGTTATCCTCAAGCGTATGATGATGCGCGCGGCATCGAAAGTTGCAGAGCGTTATGGTGTTCAGGCTTTGGTCACCGGTGAAGCCCTGGGACAAGTTTCAAGCCAAACGCTAACCAACTTGCGTTTGATTGACGGCGTAACCGACACGTTGATCCTGCGCCCGCTGATTTCACACGATAAAGAACATATCATTGATATAGCTCGTGAAATTGGAACTGAAGATTTTGCCAAAACCATGCCTGAATTCTGCGGTGTGATTTCAAAAAGCCCAACCGTAAAAGCCGTGAAGTCCAAGATTGAAGCCGAAGAAGAAAACTTCGATTTCGAGATTCTTGAACGTGTGGTTGCCGAAGCGCAAAACATGGATATCCGTGAAATTGCCCAGCAAACCAGCGAGCAGGTGGTTGAAGTCGAAACCGTTGATGCATTAAGCGGTGATGAAGTGGTTCTGGATATTCGCTCTAACGACGAACAAGAAGACAAACCGCTGAAGATTGAAGGGCTAGAAGTGAAAAGCCTGCCATTCTACAAACTGGCGACTCAGTTTGGCGATCTCGATCAGAACCGCAACTATGTGCTGTACTGCGATCGTGGCGTGATGAGCCGTTTGCAGGCGCTTTATCTGAAAGAGCAGGGATATAACAACGTTAAGGTGTATCGCCCGTAATTACTCCCCCTCCCAGCCTCCCCCTTCGCAGGGGGAGGGGCAGTCCGAGCACTGATGTTAAAGTAGAGCTAGGTTCGGCTCCCTCCCCTGAGAAGGGGAGGGTTGGGGTGGGGAAGCGTGCTACCACTCCTGATAGTCATAGATCCCCGATGCGGGAATTAACTGGGCTGCCACTTCGGCGGCTTTTTCTTTGCCTAAAAGTACGTCGATAATTTTTAGCGCAAAGTCGATACTGGTTCCTGGCCCTTGGCTGGTTAGCAGGTTAACGCGTTCATCGAAGTAAGCGCGTTTGTCGATCCACTGATTTTCGGGGATCTGAGCTTTTAGCGTTGGGAAACAGGTGATATTCCCTATTGGGAATAGATTATGATGAGCTAAGACTAATGCGGGTGCTGCGCAGATTGCGGCGACCAGTTTTCCCTCAAGATGCATTTGGCGCACTTTCTCTACAACCAATTCACTGTCTCGAAAACACTCTGCGCCTTGCATTCCACCGGGCAAAACAATCACGTCATAAGACTCATCGGCAACCTGAACCAACGGTTTATCGGCTAACAGTTTTACGCCACGTGAACAGGTTATAACTAATTCGCCATCGCTGGCGGCACTTGCCGTAGTGACTTTAATGCCCGCGCGAACAAGCAAATCAATGGTCGTTACTGCCTCGATTTCTTCGCTACCAGGAGCCAGACACACCAGAGCCGATGCGCTCATAGGTTTGTTCCTTTCGTTTAATGGTTTCAAAAATATGGGCATTCTCAGTGACGCTAAGCCCATGCTTGCGCGCCGCCCTGAGCAGATAGCCAGTGATGTAATCAATTTCAGTATGTCGCTGAGCCTGCACGTCTTGATACATAGAAGAGTAATTATCGGCGGTCATGCACATCACGTTGGTCACGTAATGCAGCAAGCTTTCGGGAGATGTTCGATACCCTTCAGCCTCCATCACCTCGGAGATTTCTTTTACAATGGCCTCTACGTGCGGCATGTATTTTTGCAAATCGCCGTTGCGGCAGTTATAGATAACTGACAATGGATTAATGACGCAGTTAACGGCTAATTTTTTCCAGATAGCAGGCATGATATTGTCATGCCATGCCACATCAGGAAGCGCCTGATGCAAGACTTCAGCAATGTTGCTTTGCCCAATAGCCGCTGAGTTCGTTGGGCCGATATGTGTTGTGCCCGCGGCAACGTGGATAATCGTATTGCCATCACGGCGCGCCGCGTGGGTGGTTACCCCTTGAAACAGCGGCTGTTCAATCAGGTTTGGAAACTCATCCTGACTGCCCATCCCATTATGTAGCAAGATAATTCGGCAGTGAGGCGGAATTTTCGCCAGCAATGGAACCAGACCGTTGTAAACCTGCCAGGCTTTTAGCGTTACTAATAAGATTTGGCTTTCCGCTAAATGTAGAGGGTCGTTTGCCGCAAGGTTTTTATTGTATGACTGTCCGTTAAGTTGGATGATGTTCACTGGACAATAGGGCTGAGGTACGCGCAACCAGCCTTGAACATCGTGCCCAGCTTGTTCTAATGCCGATAACCATAGCTGCCCTAGCGCCCCGCAACCAAGAACTGTTATTTTCATTTGGCCTCCTTCCCGATACATCAGGCGATTTGCGCACAAAGCAGAAATATTCAATCTAAGCAGTATAAACTTTTATGACGCAGATCGCAGTGAGAAGCATCGGTTATGGTGTAAGGACTGTGGCTGATCTTGCATCGCCGGAGGAAGCCGCTATTATGCTCGGCATTCAACCGAGAGGAGATTTAACATGCCTTCATTCGATATCGTTTCTGAAATTGATATTCAAGAAGTTCGTAACGCCGTAGAAAACGCTTCACGTGAGCTAGGAACTCGTTGGGATTTTCGCAACGTTGAAGCCAGCTTTGAGCTGAATGAGAAAAATGAAAGTATCAAAATCTCCAGCATCTCTGATTTCCAAGTCAACCAGCTCGTGGATATTATGCGCGAAAAACTGGCGAAGCGTGGCATCGATGGTGCTGCATTAGAGATCCCAGAGCAGATCGAACACAGTGGTAAGACGTACAGCATTGAAGCAACGCTGAAAAAAGGTATTGATAGCGCGATGGCGAAAAAAGTCATTAAGCTGATTAAAGACAGCAAGCTGAAAGTGCAGGCGCAGGTTCAGGGTGAACAAGTGCGTGTAACGGGTAAATCACGCGATGATTTGCAGGGCGTGATGGCGCTTATTCGTGGTGCAGATTTGGGACAACCGTTCCAGTTTAATAACTTCCGCGATTAACGCTGGGTTTTGAATCAGATATTCGATCTGCTCCTCCCCCTGCGAAGGGGGAGGCTGGGTGGGGGTCATGGAAGGGAACAATACCAGAGCTAGACTGTCTGCCCCGCCACAAACAACTCAATGTCTCCACGGTTTGTGAGCTTGGAATCAATCTTCACATAAGCCGTTTTTTCTTCAGGAATCAGTACCACATCGGCCACGCCGTGCAGCTGTTTAAGCGCTTGCTCTAATTCCGCCGTTGCAGGGATCGCGTCGGGAATAACAATGCGCAGGCTACTGACGTAAGGCGGCTCTTTCATCGTCATGCTGACCGCAAGCCAGATCACGGCTAACACTGCGCACCCGGTAAACACGGTTGCAGCGCCGTTATGCGAATACAAGAATCCACCTAAGCTTCCGCCGATGGCCACGCCGAGAAATTGGCTGGTGGAATAAATTCCCATCGCTGTGCCTTTATAGCCCGCGGGCGACTCTTTGCTGATCAGCGAAGGCAATAACGCTTCCATCACGTTGAAGGCTATAAAGAAGACTTGGACGCCAAAGATGATGCCCCACAGATGTAAATCGGCGTACCAAAGGATCACCTCAGCGGCGAGCATTAAAATAACGCATACCTGAAACACCTGCTTCATACGGCGTTGTTTTTCAGCATAAATGATGAAAGGGATAACGCAGACAAACGCGATCAGCATGGTAACTAAATAGACTTTCCACTGATTATCTCGTGCTAGACCGGCTTCTTCCATCAGCGGTGGCAGTGCCACAAAGCTCGACATCAGTAAGATATGTACGCACATAATGCCGAAGTTAAGCTTAAGCAACCGGCTGTTTGCCAGCACTTTGCTAAAGCTTCCCTTCACCATGCTGGATTCACGGTTCAGCACGTGATGGCGCGGCGTTGGGATGCAAAACAGCGTGATGATAACGCCACCTAATGCTAACAGCGCGATCATCCAGAAAAGACCAGAGAGGCCAACGGCATGGGTAATTATCGGGCCTGCGACCATTGCAATGGCAAAAGTGACACCAAAACTGACGCCGATAAATGCCATCGCTTTAGTGCGATTTTGCTCACGGGTTAAATCGGATAGTAGCGCCATAACAGCGGCGGCAATCGCCCCCGAGCCTTGTAATGCACGGCCAAGGATCACGCCCCATATTGAGTCTGTCATGGCCGCAATAGCGCTGCCGAGAGCAAATATGAGTAGCCCGCCGACGATGAGCGGTTTACGACCAATTCTGTCAGAGAATAGGCCGAATGGGATTTGGAAGACGGCCTGTGTTAAGCCATAAATCCCAATCGCGATCCCGATTAACGTTTCGGAAGCGCCCGCTAAAGACATGCCATAGGTGGTGAGCACCGGCAAAACCATAAACATCCCAAGCATACGCAATGAGAATACGGTTCCTAGACCCCAGGTGGCTTTCCGTTCCTCTGGTGTCATCTGAAAATCATTCATTACAACCTCAGTTTCTTTTAGTGCGGGAACAACCCAGCGTTATCACTGCGTTGAAATTATTCTTGTTATTGGTGCTTTCTAATGAACATTGCTCTGATGGCAATTGGTGGAAAGCATTCCCGAGGAATAGTATCTATTGTTATTACAGCCGAGCTAGATTACTTGACCTGACCCGTTTTGAACAGACTCAGCGCGAAGTGGGGGAGGGGAAAAAAGAAAGCCGGATGAGATATCCGGCTTTTCACGATTAATCATTAAGGCTCAATGATCAACGCAGCATTGTAAGCAGGCTTTCTGTTGCCGGAGACTGGAAGTCAACCGACATCATGACGCTCAGGCAAGTGATGGTCACGATGGAGAACACAAACAGTTTGCGAGCCCATACGCGATCGTCCACCGCTTTTTTATAGCCAGAGAGCGCCATACCTAACCACCACACGCTTACCGCCGCTGCAACAACCAGATATTTATAGCCCGCATACCCGCCAAGAGACAGCATCAGCGTAGCAACCATAAACGCCACGATATATAGCGTAATGTGGTTTTTCGCTACCGAAATCCCTTTAACCACCGGCAATACGGGAATATTGGCGGCTTGGTAATCCTTGAAGCGGAAGATGGCTATCGCATAGGAGTGCGGCATCTGCCACAGGCTGAAAATAGCCAGTAGGATTAGCGCGCCAGCGTCGAATTCGTTGCTGACGGCGCAGTAGCCAATAACCGGTGGAGCTGCGCCAGACAGGCTGCCAATCAGCGTGCCGTATACGGAATGACGCTTCATATACAGGCTGTAAACGCCAACGTAGACGATGAAGCCAATCACTGCTAACAGCGCGGCTAACGGATTCGCCGCAACATATAACAATGCAACACCGGCAAGGCCCAACAGCGTAGCGTAGGTCAATGTCACTTTAGGTGCGATTAACCCTTTCACCAAAACGCGGTTTTTGGTTCGCTCCATAATTTTATCAATGTCTCGGTCAATGTAGTTATTAAATACACAGCCCGAGGCGACAACCAGCGACACGCCAACCATGGTCGCGATGAACAGGGGAACATCTAAGCTCCCCTTCGAGGCCAGGAAGAATCCACCGATAACCGAAATCAGGTTACCGAAGATAATGCCCGGTTTTGTTACTTGCAGGTATTGCTTCATCA
>Ga0308167_1000866_pt1 | contig 43478 bp, 64 predicted proteins | sample PhyCR1_2_FD_202138 | JGI IMG/M metagenome (GOLD analysis project Ga0308167, IMG submission 202138) | Phyllosphere microbial communities from UC Gill Tract Community Farm, Albany, California, United States - DLSLRC.R1 | ecosystem: Host-associated > Plants > Phyllosphere > Unclassified | place... | reverse complement strand
TGTCAACTGCTGAACTTTTTGATTTCAACGCAGCTCGCAAACACAGGAGCGCAAGGATGGAAAACCAAAAGCAGGGGCATTTTGCACTGTTCCGGAGTCTTCTGTCCAAGGACTGGGCCAAAGATACTGCCAAGCTGGCAATGTGGATTCGGCTTATCGGTGAGGCTTCCTACCGGCCACGCACAGTAGAGTTCGCAGGCAAAGAATGGAATCTACAGCCCGGCGAGCTGGTGACAACAGCGGCGATTATGGGCCGTAAATTACGCGATCAGGACGGAACGGAAAAGAGTCCTCAGGCAGTCACCCGGATGATTAATTTTTTCGCCAGAGAAGGGATGATCACCACCAAAGGGACACGCTTCGGGACGGTGATCACCATCACGAATTATGCCGAATATCAGGTCATTTCAGCCGATGAACCTCGCGATAGACCATCCGATAAAGCCAAATCAAATGCTGGCGCGGCTTTAGGAGTGGTACCCGATGAACCATCCGAAGAACCATCCGGTGAACAGAACAAGAAGTTACTAGAACAAGAACTAAAAGATAAAACCCCCCATACCCCCAAAGGGGGCTCGGAAGGTGATCAGGTTAAACCTGAAAAGCGTCGGGCAGAGCGCATTGATTACGAATCGTACCTGGTTGCCTACAACGAGGAGGTTGGTGAAAAACTTCCACACGCTGTATCAGCTAACACTCAGCGTCAGCGCCGCCTGAAAAAACTTATCCCTCAGCTCAAAACCCCAAACGTTGCCGGGTTCCGGTCATACGTTCGCGCATTCGTCTGTCAGGCCAAGCCGTTTTACTTTGGAGCAAATGAATCTGGATGGTCAGCCGATCTGGATTACCTCCTGCGTGAAACGACGCTCACTGGCGTCAGGGAAGGCAAGTTTGCAGACCACAAGGAGCCAGCATGATTAACACCGACATCGAAGCCAGCGTGATTGGCGGCCTGCTGATTGGCGGATATACGCCTGATGCCAGTGACGTGATTTCCACTCTGGACGAAAGCGCCTTCAGCGTTGAGCTTTACCGCCGAGCGTTTGTTGAGATTAAACGACAGGCGAAACAGCGTAGCCTGATTGACGGCATGATGGTTGCGGAAGCCATGGGTGATGAGTATTTCGGTCACGTCATGGAAACCATGCGCAAATGCCCGTCAGCTGCAAACCTTAAAGGCTATGCCCGCGTGGTTGCTGACTACCACAAGGTCCGCCGCTTCACCGAACTGATGGACGCTGGTAAGCGTGAAATCACGTCAGCCGGTAACCATGAGATTGCACTCAACGCTATCAGCCAGTTCATGGCATCACTGACTGACGTCGACCGCCCTGGTGATGAAATCAGGCCGATGCATATCCGTGACGTTCTCGACGGTTATCAGGAACTGCTGGAGAAGCGCGTACGACAGGGTGAAGAATCCGACACGCTGAAAACCGGCATCCCTGAGCTGGACCACATCACCGGCGGCATCAACTCCGTTGACCTGGTTATCGTGGCGGCGCGCCCTGGTATGGGTAAGACGGAATTTGCGCTCACCATTGCTGAAGGCGTTGGCCGGCAGAAGTTGCCGGGCAGCAATCAGAAACGCGGCGTGCTGATTTTCAGCATGGAGATGGACGCCAATCAGGTAGTTGAACGTCAGATTGCCGGGGCCGGTAACCTTCCAGTTTCAGCACTGCGCAACCCTGCGAAGATGAACGACGAAGGCTGGGCGAAGGTAACAAACGGGCTTGGGCGCCTGTTAGATCTGGATGTGTGGATTGTCGATGCCAGCAAGATGAACGTCGAGCAGATTCGCGCCATCGCAGAACGCCACAAGCGTAACAACCCTGCACTGTCGCTGATTCTGGTCGATTACCTCGGCCTGATTGATAAGCCTAAGGCAGAGCGTAATGACCTCGCTATTGCACACATCTCAGGCAGCCTGAAGCGCATTGCCAAAGACCTGAAGACTCCTGTCATGTCACTGAGCCAGCTATCTCGCGACGTTGAGAAGCGCCCGAAAGGCCAGCGCCGACCAACCAACGCTGACCTGCGCGACTCAGGAAGCATTGAGCAGGACGCCGACAGCATCATCATGCTCTACCGCGAAGCCGTGTATGACGAAGAATCACCAGCTGCGAACTATGCAGAAATCATCGTCACCAAAAACCGCTTTGGACAGCTTGGCACGGTGTATCAGTCCTTCAACAACGGACACTTCCAGCCAACGGATCAGGAAGCAGCAGCTAAAGTCTGCCGCGCGCGTCCTGAGCAAAACCAACAGCAGCAACGCCGCTACAACAAAGGGGCTGATGTATGAATTTAACATACGAAGATTCAGAAGTGATTGCAGCGTACCTGTGCGCAGAACGTCCTGGCTACAAAGGGCCGGTATTCATCGACCTATCCACGCTGGAAGATCTCCACATGCGAAGCGCTAAGTCTCACGTCCATTACGCGCTTCTGTTCGCATCTGGCAAGTTGTTCTCAAAGGGGAAGCGCTGATGAAAAAGTTAACCGCTGAGAAGTGCGCATGGCTCGTTCGCCAGCTTAAGTCAGCCGAAGTTATGTCTGGTGAGCTATCAATTGCCGACCAGTACAAACTCCAAGCCCTTGAGATTGCACTCCCCATACTGGAGCAGCAGGAGGTCAAATCAATCCTGCTTACAGATTTCAAGTGTGAAGATGATGACGAGTTTCCTGTTTATAAGTGTCACGAATGCCACATAGAGCACCTTCCCGAAGAGCGACGGATATCGCAGGTTACCGGACAGACTAAGTGCCCACGGTGTGAATGTCTGGAATTCACCAGGCGGATAGTCGATTTCAAAGAGCCAGACGAAACTAAAGCCAGCGCAGGCATCATCCCGGAGCGGGCCACCAATCAGAACGGAGAGCAGTGATATGTGGTTAAAGCGAGCATTACTGAATCAGAAGGAATACCAAAGCTTCACGTGGTGGGAGAGCTTTATGGCCGGGCATATCAGCCTCGGACCTGTGACCATTTTCGGTGAGAACGCTATGCACTGGGCGGTAAACATCAGGACTAAACGCTGGGGTTATATATGCTTCAGGCTTCCATTGCGATGCTTTGGTCGTTGGTGGCCGCTGTATTTTTACATCTCACCAAACGCTACGCCGTGGGCCTCAACCTTTTGCATTCCAAAGAGCTACAAGGACAGATGATGAACAACGTAATCCCCTTAAAACGCTCTGAGCACGTCATATCAGACGACGAGCTGGATAAGCTGGCAAATGACCTTGCTGCCATATCTCAGCGCTATGCAGGCTTTATGTCACTCCCTGCAGCTATCCGCAAAACCCTCAGCGACGCATTAAAGCGAGACAAACGCGATGGAGACACAACGTTACCTGTTGCGTGACAGCAACATCCGACAGAACTGCATCAGCGCCATCCAGCAACTCCCCGCCAATCCCGACAAGCCTCTACAGGTAACCATCCAGGAAGACACCAGAAGCCTTGCGCAGAATCGCATGCTTTGGGCCTGCCTGCATGACGTATCAAGTCAGGTGGTCTGGTATGGGAAGAAACTCGATTCTGAGAGTTGGAAGCACATCTTCAGCGCCAGCCTGAAAGGGCAGGAGACAGTGCCGGGTATCAATGGCGGCTTTGTGGTGCTGGGCCAGTCAACAAGCAAAATGCGCGTCAGTGAGATGCGAGATCTAATCACACTTATCCATGCCTTCGGTGTCGAGCAGAACGTCAGATTTAGCGACGAGTCCGCGCGCGCAGCTGAATGGGCTAATCGATTCGGAAAATAACATGACCCCCTTTACCGATATAGGCGCAGCCGTCGAAGAAGCTGCGTGGCTTGCGCACGTCCATAAAAAACCGCACTGCGTGTACCAGCGCTTTGATGGCCTGATGGAAGTCCAGCCAGAGAACCCTGACCGCAACCCTATGTACACCACCGGCATGTCCGGCGTTGTGACCACTGAATACAGGAGTGCAGCATGATAAACACCTGGAGCCGTGAGCATCTCGAAATCCTCGCCAGAGAGTATGCGACGGCATCAACCGATTTACTGGCAATCATGTTCGACAGGCCCCGCCAGCAGGTAACGAACAAGGCCCGCTCGATGGGGCTACGTAAATCGCCTGAATACCTTGAAGCCGTAAGAGCTTCTGCAGGGATGCAAGGCTGGAGGCATCATGCGTGAGACGTGGTTTACCCACCCAGACCCGCTAGACACGAAGACCGCCGACGAACTCCTCTCCAGCTACAAACTCCGAAACATCCAGGCAAAGAAAGCACTCGCATTTGACCCGCGCCTCTGGTTGGTGAGCGCCTTGCTGCCAGAGTTCCGGGAAGAGCCAAAGCCATCAAAGCAGTATCGAAACCCAATGTGGAGCTGAAGATGACAACGAAAGAACGCTGCTGCCGCTGCCACACCATCCTGACCTCAGAAGACAAGCACCACTACTCCATATCGTGCGAGGCGTGCGAATGCGATATCGAATGGGAGAACCATGAGCGAGATAACCCAATCAAGTCAGCCTACTGGCGATGGCGAGCAATCTGCTTCTGTGTGCGCTTTCTGTTCTGCGGCGCTGCCAGAGTCAGTGGTGTACTGCTGCACAAGCTGCGAAGTAAGCCTGATGCAGGACCCCAACTACCGGATGTGCGGAGAGAGCCATGAGCAAGCTACGAAATGAAGCGCGGGGCAGGGAGTGCCAGGTCAGGCTGCCGGGCATCTGCAATGGCAACCCTGAGACAGTCGTACTCGCGCATTACCGCATGGTCGGCATCTGCGGAACCGGCATGAAGCCAGATGACCTATTTGGCGCATGGGCCTGCTCAGGTTGTCACGATGAGATAGATAGGCGCACACGTCGCTGTGATGTTACTGAGGCGCGCATAGCTCATCTGGAAGGCGTTATTCGCACACAGGACGCCCTGCTGCGGGAAGGAAAGGTGAAGCGATGAACGAATACCGGATAGAGCTACCCTGGCCGCCTGGAAACAATCACCTCTTCTCAGTGTTTCGCGGCAGGAAAATCAAAAGCAAGAAAGGCAGGGAATACACCACCGCAGTAGCAAAGCAAGTCACCGAAGCAAATCAGCAGTACAAACTGGCCGGCAGGCTCAAAGTAAAAATCCTCGCATATCCACCTACACGCGCCCGGCGTGACCTGGACAACCTCTTCAAAGCACCCCTCGACTCACTCACCCAAGCTGGCGTCATGGCTGATGACAGCCTGATTGATGACGTGCGCATGGTCCGCTGCGAGGTCGTGAAGGGCGGCAGGCTGGAAATTATCATCACAGAGATGGAGGCAGCATGAGTACACAAAACACCCTTGCATTACTGAATATGTATCGGGCAAAGAACGTAGCAGCAGTGCGCACTCAGTCTGGAATTGTCTTCATGGGAATGCGAAACATCACCCCGTCGCAGCGTAAGGCGCTGCTGGAAATCCCTCAGTCAGACCTTGACGCGGCGCTCAGGTGGCAAAAATGACCCAATACCTCAGAGAGAAGTGGCTCAGGCTTCGCATCCTAAAGATGCGCGGCATGTATGAGATCAACTACCGGATAATCCGGAACACGGCGAAAATGATGGGGGTTAAGCATGCGCATTGAGCGTGACTATCAGCAAATCGTCAGGCTATCAGGCGTCAGAACCGCAGCGGACATGCGCCGGTTATTCGGCAATGGCTGGAAGACCATTAACAAATCACAGCAGGCATGGGTACGTCATCTGCTGGGGGTATGGGGCTATCACCTGGGCGGAGAAGATTACGACCGCGCAGAGGTAAACGTGATTGGCCGACTGATGATGCGCTGTGAGTGGAGTGAGCAGAAGGGCAGGCAGATAGAGAAAATCGTGTCACAGCTGCATTGTGAAGGCCTGCGAGGTGAAGAGTTGTTTCGCAAGGCACGTGACCTGCTAATCCCGCAATCATCAACGGCAAACATCATCGCTCTCGCCAAAGAATCAGATGATGCCGCCTTTGTTGAATCAGTCATGGTAAAGACGTTCGGTAAGGATAACCCGCTTCGCAATGTAGCCAGATTACGATACTGCAAACGCAAGAGCGTGCAAAACATCGGCTCATCGCTGATTTATTACTGCAGCATCTCACCCAAAGAGGCCCGGAACAGAATGGAATGGGCAATTGATATCCTCGAAGGAGAAATGTTTTACGCAATTAAGCGAGAAATGGAGAAGGAGATTCTTAAAATCGCTGCGTGATTACACAGAATAGCACGAAATGACAAAGACAAAGGGCAAGCAACCTGGCACATTAACGGCATGATCGGGAAGTAAAGCGAACAGATCGCGGCTTTACCGGTCAGTTGCATAAATGTGGATGCCAAGAAGCCTCGTGACCTCACCAGTCGGCGGGGCTTTTTTATTGCGGATAATCTTATTTTATTACTGCAAGTTGTCTTTGGGTGCCAGCATCATAAGATTACATGGTAACGCTACGTTACTATATGGCTTATGCCTCTGGGGCTTAAAATGAATGAAGAATTATCGGAAGAGCAATTGGCTGAATTAAAAGATTTTATTGAGGAAGATAATAATCTCTTTGGAAAGCCTAAGTTGCATGTCGACTGTAAAATTTATGAAGAAGAATACAAAAACAAAGTTGAAGCGGGACTGGAGATAGCCAAAGCCCTTCAGCTTATTGGTTTGCCTGCAGCTGTAGTTCTGGCGCTTGAGGCGGCAAAAAAAGGTATGGATAAATACTGCAAACTATCGTGAATAAAGCATCTTAAGGCTCTGCTTCGGCGGGGCCTTTTTCTTTTCGTCCCTACCAATCAACCCAACCCTCACCCGTGACCCTGTATGGTAGTGGGCGACTTTTATGCACAAAAAATCCGCACTCAGGCGGATTATTTCTTATTGGCTACCCAACGGCGGTGCGGTGTTTTCTCTCGACAAGAAAAGACTAACCGGACTTGCTCAGTTCAGAAAGTAGACAATTCCTAATTGAGCCTGTCCCCGTAACCGGGGGTCACATGAGTATTGATATGAGCAAACTGGCATCAGGCGCAGCATATGGCGCATCTGCCGGGACGATTGCCAATGGTCTGCTGACCCGGTTAAGTCCCGATGAATGGAGTGCTGTTGGCGTACTGGCCGGTATTCTGGTTGCGCTCTTCACGCTCGGCATCAACTGGTATTACAAGCGCAAAACCACAATAGCGCAGATTAAAGCCCTTCAGCGCTGGCCCACCGCACCAGGCATCAACGAGGATTAACCTATGGCTATGTCAAACAGCCTGCGCAATAAGCTTATTGCTGTCGCGGGTGGCGGAGCTATGGCTATCGCTACAGTGTTCCTCGGCGGAAAGGATGGGGTAGAGGGCAGGGTATACGAGCCTTACAAAGATGTGGCTGGCGTCTGGACTGTCTGCGACGGTCACACCGGCACCGACATCATCAAGGGGAAGAAATACACCGACCGCGAATGTGATCGGCTTATGTGGAATGACCTGCAACCAGTCAAGAAAGCGGTTGATGGGATGGTCAAAATCCCACTTGGCGAATATCAGCGCGCCGCACTTTACAGCTTCACCTATAACGTTGGCACCAACGCGTTCTCGAAATCGACACTGCTTAAGCGTCTGAATGCCGGTGACGTTGATGGCGCATGTGAAGAGCTTCGTCGATGGATTTACGCTGGCGGCCAGAAGTGGCGGGGATTAATGAACCGTCGCGATATGGAGCGCACCATGTGCCTGGCGGAGAGTGCCGATGACCTCAAAGGCTAAAGTGCTCGCCGCGCTCATCCTGCTGGTTCTGCTGCTGTTAACCACCTCTGTAGCATTGGCGCTTTATTATCGTGGAAATGCCATTGACTACAAGGCGCAGCGTGATACGGCATCAAGCAATCTAAAGATGGCAAAAGACACCATCACGGACATGCAGACACGCCAGCGCGATGTGGCTGCACTCGATGAGAAATACACGAAGGAGTTAGCTGATGCTAAAGCGACTATCGATCATTTGCATGATGACGTTGCTACTGGCAAGCGCCGGCTGCAGCTCAACGCCACCTGCACGAAGCAATCCGCCTCCGGCACCGCCAGCATGGATGATGCAGCCAGCGCCCGACTTACTGACGCCGCTCAACGGGATTATTTCACCCTCAGAGAGCGAATCGAAGTTGCCGGAAAGCAAATAGCCGGATTGCAGCAATACATCATAGGGCAATGTTTGAAGTAATGCTCACGCGGTCCGCAAAAAGTAATTTAATCTGTCAACGTTGAGAGCTGCGCCAGTAATGGTGCGGCTTTTTTTACTTCTGAAGTAACCCTCCGCGCGTCGCAGCGCATATCACTCCCGAGTCTTTCAGAAAGCTGAGCCTGAGAACTGCCGTATATGGTGGCGACCATCTCGGGGCGGCTTTTCTGTGCGAACAGGCTCATCTTTCTAAAAGGTAATCGCAATGAATAATCAGTTAGCAACTCTCGATTTTCGGGACATGGTAGCCGTTTCTGGTGATCGTGTGATCACTACTTCCCGCAAGGTGTCCGCGTATTTCGATAAGCAGCACCATCACATCATTCAAAAGATCGAAAAGCTTGACTGCTCAGAAGAATTTTTAACCAGCAACTTTTCGCGGGTTACTTATGAGCACAAGGGTAATCAGTATGTTGAGTATGAAATTTCAAAAGACGGCGCGATGTATATCATCATGTCGTTCACCGGTAAGAAGGCTGCCGCTATTAAAGAGGCGTTTATCAAAGCCTTTAACTGGATGCGCGAGAAGCTGATGGAGCTGGCTCACTCCTATCAGCGGGAGCATAACGAACTGATGCTTGAGCTGATGAAAGAAAAGGATGTTGCCAGCATGTCTGGCCGATTGCTTAACCGGTGGGGGCGCGTGAAAAAACCTCAGCTATTGGCAAGAATTGAAAGGCTGGAGCAGCGGGCGCAAATCACAATTCCCGGCCTGCCACAGTGACCATTACAAAGCTCATCTTAAGGTGGGCTTGATAATGAATATCAGAGGTAAAAACATGGCAAAGCTTAGTGTCGAAATCATCCATCCCAAAAATGCTGATGTGAACGGAGTGCTGGCTGAGGTTGAGCGTAAGTTTGCAGGTAAACCGGCAACACCTGCTGTCATTGCAGAGATAGAGCGAGAAGCGGCCCGGCTGATTCGTCGACTAATTAAAACGAAAGTTACATTCATTAAGGGTTAAATATGCAAATTCATGAAGGCCCAATGACGTTTGAAGTGCACGGCTTGCCTACCGAGAAAGACGTGCAGGATGAGTTTGATAAGTTAAAGGCGCGTATGTCAGGCCTTCGCCTAAGTTATGAGCTGCAGCAATTTATTATGTCGGAACTGGTTTATCAGCTCACTCGTAAAATCAGCATTTCAGCGACTTATAACGGTATTAAATAAATATGGCAAAGCTCACCGACAAACAAGAGCTGTTTGCCCGTGAGTATTTGTCAGACCTGAATGCAACTCAGGCAGCCAAGCGAGCGGGATACAGCGATAAGACCGCTTACAGCATTGGTCAGGAAAACCTGAAGAAACCTGAAATACAGGATCTAATCGCAGAACTGAAAGCAGAGCGTAACGAGCGCACGCAGGTTAACGCCGATTACGTCCTGCGCCGCCTGGTAGAGATAGATGAGATGGATGTGCTCGACATCCTCAACTCCAACGGCGAGCTAAAACCCATCAAAGACTGGCCCAAAGTCTGGCGCACTACGCTGTCAGGTATGGATGTCACCGAGATGGCTGGCGACGCTGCCGGACTACTGAAAAAGATTAAGTGGCCTGACAAGGTTAAGAACCTCGAATTGCTTGGTAAGCACGTAACCGTCCAGGCATTCAAAGACAACGTTAAAAACGAGCTGGTCGGCGCTAATGGCCTTCCTCTTGCCACGCCATCATTCGTGATTAGCTTCGGAGCGGAAGATGACAGCAGCGGAGACGAGACTTAGCTTTGCGCCTAAGTTCAAGCCACTCTTCCAGCCAAAACGCTACAAGACGTTCCACGGTGGGCGTGGTGGTGCTAAATCATGGGCTGCTGCCCGCGCGCTGGTCATCATGGCTGCCAGCAAGAAGCTCCGCATACTCTGTACCCGTGAGGTGCAGAACTCGATTAAGGATTCAGTACACAAGCTGCTGAAAGACCAGATTGAGATGCTCGGGCTTAATCCATGGTTCCGCATCACCAATGAGAGCATCACCAGCGCATCCGGCAGCGAGTTCCTGTTCAAAGGCCTGCGCTTCGACCCGCTTGGCATCAAATCAACTGAAGGCGTGGACATCTGCTGGGTTGAGGAGGCGCAGTCGGTTTCCTCTGACTCATGGGCGATTCTGATACCCACCATCCGTAAAGAAGGCTCTGAGATTTGGGTGACATTTAACCCCGGCGAAGAGTCAGACCCGACCTATCAGCGCTTCATCGTTACTCCACCGGACGACAGCATTACGGTTGAGGTGAATTACTACGACAACCCATACCTGCCAGAAACACTCCGCAAAGAGATGGAGTACTGCAAGCGCATTGATTATGAGGCCTATGAGCACATCTGGCTGGGTAAGCCGAAGTCGATTAGCGATTCAGTCATCTTCCGTAACCGGTACAGGGTGGAAGCGTTCCCTGACGACTTGTGGCAACAAGCCGATCGCCTGTTCTTTGGCGCTGACTTCGGCTTTGCAAATGACCCGAGCACGCTTATCCGCATGTTCATGATCGACACCCGGCTCTATATCGAATACGAGGCCTATGGCGTCGGCGTGGAACTGGATGAAATGCCGCAGTTCTACGACTCTATTCCTGAGGTACGCAAATGGCCGATCAAGGGTGATAACTCCCGACCGGAAACCATCAGCTATCTGGCGCGCCAGGGATTTTCGATTGATGCGGCCGCAAAGTGGAAAGGTAGCGTTGAGGATGGTGTCACCTACCTGAAAGGGTTTGAGGAAATCATTATTCATGAGCGCTGCAAACACACCGCCGATGAATTCCGCCACTACTCCTACAAGGTCGACAAAAAGACCGGCGACATACTGCCGATCATCGTCGACAAGTTTAACCACTGCATAGATGCCATTCGCTACGGGCTGGATGGCTACATTACCAGCTCAGACAGCCTCGGCACCTGGGCGCAACTTGGGAAAGGCTGAATATGTCCGAAACAGAAAGCATGTCGCAGCCTGTACCAACGCGTGACAGCTATGAAAACTTCATTGCCCGGATGGGTGTTAATGAGTCGAACCAGTCTGGCGCCGGCACCTACCGCAATAACTGGACCTCACGTAATCGCCTGTTGATTGAGCAGGCCTACCGCACATCATGGCTGGTGGGCGCTGGCGTAGATGCAATTCCTGATGACATGACCCGTAAGGGTGTGACTATCACCTCTAAGCTTGAAGATGGCCGCAAGAAGCAGCTAGACCACGCATGGGATGAGATGGGGCTATGGGAGGCAATAAACGACACGCTGAAGTGGGCGCGGCTCTACGGTGGCGCTGTGGGCGTTATCCTGATTGATGGGCAGAACTACTCAACGCCGCTAAGGATTGAAACCATAGCCAAAGACGCCTTTAAGGGCGTGATGGTGATGGACCGATGGATGCTCAATGCAATGACCGAGCGCCGTGTGAGCGAACTTGGACCGGACTTCGGCATGCCGGAGTTCTACAAGGTCGTGACGTCAGCTACCGGTATCCCGCCGTGGCGCATTCACCACTCCAGGCTGATTCGCTTTGATGGCATCCCGCTTCCGTACCAGCAGCGCCTCACAGAAAACGACTGGGGCATGTCGGTGATTGAGCGTTGCTTTGATCGCCTTCTGGCTTTCGACTCCACGACAACCGGCGTTGCTCAACTGGTATACAAAGCTCATCTTCGCACCTACAGCATTGATGGCCTGCGTAGCCTGCTTGCGATGGGTAAGGACAACCCAATGTATAAGGGTCTCATGTCTCATATGGACATGATCCGCGAGTATCAGAGCAACGAAGGCATGACGATTATGGATGCCAAAGACAAGTTCGAGGCGCACACCTATTCGTATGCCGGGCTCAGTGACGTGCTGGCGCAGTTTGGTCAACAGGTGTCAGGTGCGTTCGGCATTCCTCTGGTGCGCCTGTTTGGACAGTCTCCTGCCGGGTTCTCTACCGGTGACACTGACCTGGCTAACTACTACGACAACGTGTCCACCCAGCAGGAGCGCAAGTTACGCCGCCCCATCCGCAAACTGTTTCAGGTTCTGCATATGAGCCTGTTCGCATCGCCACTGCCTGATGATTTCACTTTCGAGTTTAACGAGCTGTGGCAGACGCCAGACAGCGAGCGCGCCGACACTGCAGCGAAGGTTGTGGCCGCAACCGTTCAGGCTGTTGACGCTGGGCTGATGACCGAGAAAGCCGGTGCCATGCATCTGCAGGAAACGGCACGCGTGACCGGCATCGGCTCAACCATCAGCGAAGAGGATATCGATAATGCCAGTGACCTCCCGCCGCCGAGCGAGAAAGACCTCGATAACGTCGAAGCCACCGAACCTGAAACGCGCCGAGAGGCAACTGGGAACACAGCTACGAAAGATAGCTCAGGCAGTCGGGGAGATAGTCGAGGGTTCTTACGATGGTTCAAATGACAGCGTCACCGACATCATGGACAGGCTGGAGCGTTACGCGGACCTGATTGAGCCATGGGCTGAAGCGGTATCGAAGCGCCTTATTAGCACGCTGGAGATTGCAGACGATGCGATGTGGCGTGAGCGCTCCTATCAAATCTCTGCTGGCCTGCGTGACCTGATGGCAGGCAGTCAGGGAATGGTAACCCGCAGCATCATCCAGGAGCAGGTGAAGCTGTTCAAGTCACTTCCGCTGGAGGCTGCCGACCGGGTCTACGACATTCACAATCAGGCGATTGAGGCTGTGGTAACCGGCAGGCGGTCCAGTGAGCTGAAGAAGGAAATCATGCGCACTGGAGAAGTCACTGAGGCCCGGTCGCGCACTATCGCCCGAACTGAGGTTGGTCGCGCATCCACTGCAATCACACAGGCTCGATCTACTGCTATCGGCTCGCGTGGCTACATCTGGCGCACAGTTGAAGATAGCGACGTCCGACACTCTCACAAACAAATGGAAGGCCAGTACGTTGACTGGGCAAGCCCGCCTACGCTCGATGGCATGACCGGTCACGCCGGTCAGTTTCCTAACTGCCGTTGCTACTGCGAAGTCGTCGTTCCCGAGGATTAACGATGCAATATTTCTATACCACCCGCCTCGGCAACACTCGCTTTGAGATGGCCGATGGCTCCCTGCTGTGCAAAGACGTCCCGATCGCCCGTATCGGCGCGCAGGTATACGACGAAAGCGAACTACCCGGCATCGTTGGTGATGAGGATGGTGAGATTGTCGTCACCCGCGATGCTGACGAAGTATTCCGGCCTGAAACGCTGGCGTCATTCGAAGGCATGGCATTCACGCTGGGTCACCCGAAAGACATGGTCAATCCCGGCAACTGGAAAGAGCATGCACACGGACACATCCAGAACGTCCGGCGTGGCACTGGCAACCAGTCAGATTTAATGCTGGGTGATATCCACATCAAGACCGCTGAAGGCATTCAGAAGGTGATGGATGGTCAGGATCAGATATCAATGGGCTATGACGCTGAGTATGAGCAGCAAGCCCCCGGACAAGCCCGGCAACACACAATTATCGGTAACCACTGTGCGAGCGTACCCAATGGTCGCGCAGGCATTCGCTGTTCAATTGGAGATAGCACATTCATGACTACCAAAAATCAGGGCTGGTTTAGCCAGCTGAAGCGGGCCATTAAAACCAAGGATGCCGATAGCCTGGCTGATTTGGTGGACAATGCGCCATCAGAACTGGTCGAGCCAAGCCTTGATTTGGCGCGGGCAGTAAACATCACCATCAATCCGGCCCAGCCATTGCCACAAGAGCGCGAGCTTGGCGGCCTGACTACCGATGAAGAAGGTGGTGAAGGTGGTGGCGCCATGAGTATTGGCGAACTGGAGAAGAAAGTTGATGCGCTGGCGGTTCTTGTGCAGCAGCTGATTAACCCGGCGTCGACCTCTACCACTGACTCCGATCTGGACGAAGAGGACGAGAAGAAAAAAGCTACCACCGACGCTGCTTACCATCAGGGTGTGGTTGCTCGCGCTGAGCTGATTATGCCGGGCGTCAAACTTCCTGAAGGTGGCAAGCTGGCGGCATTCAAACGCTCCACCATGGACGCAGCATTCAGAACGCCAGAAGGTCAGGCTTTGCTTGCTCCGCTGGTTGGTGCAACGCCTGACTTCAGCAAGATGCCAAAAGCGACGCTGGATGCCGTGTTCGTGTCTGCGAGTGAAATCGCTAAGTCACGCAACGCTGCCCCGGTCACCACCTCTCGCGCTGCTTTCTACGATTCATCCAACAAAAACTCACCGGCTGCTCTCAATAAAGCCTTCGCCGCTCACTGGAAAAAATAAGGGATAAACCCATGGTTGCATATTTGTACCGGATGCCAGTAGGCATCGCCGGGGCTATTTCACGCCCTCAGGACCTGACCACCGAGCCGGTGATCATCGACTCATCTAACGCTTTCGCTGCTTATGGCCTGGCTGGCAAAGACAGTGCCGATGGCAAGTTCATCCCGCTGGCAGCGTCTGATGCCGCTACCGTGATTACCGGCCTGTACGTTCGCCCATACCCAACCACTTCGACGCCAGACATGGTGCGCCAGGTTGGTACTGGTAAGAACTTCACTGGCGACGTGATGAAGCGCGGCTACATGGCCGTGAATATCGGCAGCACCGCTGTTGGCCTGGTTAAGGGTGGCGCGGTCTATGTCCGTAATGCTAACCCGACTCAGGCAAGCCCGCTGGGTGCAATTCTTGGCGCAGCAGTGACCGGCGAAACTGTCGTACTGCCTAACGCCTCCTTCACCGGTGCAGGCGATGCCGCTGGCAACGCTGAAGTCGCTTACAACATCTAAGGGAACCGCTAAATATGTTTACTTTTGACCAAGCCACCGTTGACGGTTCTGGCGCTTTCCTGGTTGGCGAGCTTGAGCGTCTTGACCAGAACCTGAACATGCCGTTGGTGGGATACACCTGGTCGCGCGATATTGAGCTGCGCGAAGATGTGTCCATCGCTGATGACATCAGTTCTTTCACCAACTCTCAGTTTGCGGCGGCGGGTACACCTAACCCGGCTGGTAAAAACTGGATCGGCAAAGACTCCACTGCAATCGCAGGCGTTAACGTCGACATTTCCAAAACTGGCTTTCCGCTGACCCTGTGGGGTATGGAGCTGGGCTGGACTGTTGTCGAGCTGGCTGCCGCCGCTAAAGTAGGCCGCCCGCTGGACACCCAGAAGTTCGACGGCATGCAGCTGAAGTGGAACATGGACACTGATGAACAGGTTTATCGCGGTGACAGTCAGTTAGGCGTCAAAGGCCTGACCAACTACACCGGTGCCGCGGTGACCAACGCGCCGAAGACATGGGCAACTTCAACCGCCGATGAAATCCGTACCTCGATCAACCTGCTGCTGTCGAATGCCTGGGCTGCCACCGGTTACACGATTGTTCCGCGTGACCTGCTGCTGCCGCCTGAGCAGTTTGCTCTGCTGTCCAGCATCATCGTCTCATCTGCCGGTAACCAGTCTCTGCTGACCTACCTGCAGAACAACACCATCGCATTCCATCAGAACGGCACCCCGCTGAATATCCGTGCGGTGAAGTGGCTGAAAGGCGCTGGCGTTGGCGGTACTGACCGCATGATGGCTTACACCAACGATAAGAAGTTTGTTCGCTTCCCGATGGTTCCGCTGCAGAACATCCCGGTTCAGTATCGCGGCATTTACCAGTTGACCACCTACTACGGCAAGCTGGGCGCTGTTGAATCCCCGTACCCGGAAACCATCGCGTATATGGATGGCATCTAACCTATCCGCCCCGAAAGGGGCATTAAGGAGAATGTAATGGCTAAGAAGACCATTCGTGTGCACACCCCGTTCAAGTTCAACAGCGAAGACGGCACGGCTCAGGAGTTCAGCGTTGGCGAGCACAGTGTTGACGACAAAGTTGCCGAACACTGGTTTGTTGCAGCGCATGCCGAAGTCACTGGCAAAACCAAAGCTCCAGCTGACACCAAAGAGTTTCAGGCGCAGATCGACAGCCTGACCACGCAACTGCAAGACAAAGATAAGTCTATTGGTGACCTGCAACTGTCGGTTAACGAGAAGGATGAAATCATTGCTGACCTGACCGCGCAACTGGAAGCACTGCAGCAGCCAGATCCCGGCCCGACAGTGGAAGATAATGACAATGGCAAGAAACAGAAATCTTCCGACAGTAAGTGATTTCCGCCGCGATTTCCCGCAGTTCTCTGACGCCACTAAATACCCCGACGCAGCAATCCAGTTCCGGCTAAATCTCGCCGACATGCTCATTGATGGCTCTGCTATGGGGGACATGTTCCCCTATCTGGTTGAGCTGTTCGTTGCGCATTACATGGTGCTGAACGCAGCTGATACTGCCGCCGGGGTGCTCGGTGGTGCCGGAGGTGCTACGAGTGGCGTAGTTGCGTCCAAGTCAGTAGATAAGGTCAGTGTGAACTTTGACAACAGCTCAACACTGAACGCGGACGCAGGCTTCTGGAACTTCTCCCGCTACGGCGCGGAGTTCTGGCAGATGCTGCAGTTCTTCGGGTATGGCGGGATTCAGCTATGAAATCAGGCCTGACAGTTCGCAGTGACAGCGCTCAAAGCATTCTGGACGCCCTTAAAACCCTCGCGAACAAGGATGTTCTGGTGGGCATCCCTGAATCGAAAGATGAGCGTGATGATGGCGATATAGGCAATGCGGCGATCGGATATATCAACGAGAACGGCTCACCGGCGCAGAACATCCCGCCACGTCCGCACCTGAAGCCAGGCGTCAGGTCGGTAGAACAGGACTTTATGCCTCACCTTAAGTCAGCGGCCCGCAAGGCGCTGGAGGGTGATGCAGAAGGCGCCGTTACGTCACTCGATCGCGCCGGTACTGTGGCGGCAAACGGGGTGAAGCGTTACATCACCATTACCGGGTTCACTCCCCTCGCGGATGCCACGATTGCTAATCGGCTCCGTCGCGGGCGCACCGGTAACAAGCCGCTAATCGACACCGGCGAATACCGCCGCTCAATCACGCACGTTGTGAGGGATAAAGATGCCGACTCTTGATGTTACTGACGTTCTGCTATCGCCTGAATTCCTCGATACAACGCTCACCGTGAAGCGCAATACCCAGGCTGTCGATGCAGATGGCTTTCCCAGCAACGCACCCACTGTGACGCCATTTGGTGGCGTGGTGACGGTGGATCGCTCACTGGAAGCCCGGCGCATGCAGGCCGGTCAGGTTATTAACGGCGCAATCCTGATTGTGACCGTTTTCCGCCTGACCAGCGGCAACACCGGTATTGATGCGGACATTGTCACCTATCGCGGGCGCGAGTATCGCGTCACCTTCGTAGACCCTTACACAGCTTACGGCGCTGGCTTCGTCCAGGCTCACTGTGAACTGTTGCCATTCGACGGAGGCGCCGGTGAGTAATGACAGCACGGCAGCCGGGTACCTGACACCTGTCAGCGCGGCGCAGGCATACGATGAGGCGCTGGAGCGGGAGTTAAGCCAGTGGGCAAGAGCATTATCCGGATTGCCACCAGGCATGGTCAGGCCGCGATGGACAGCCACTCAGGCTGCTCTTCCTGCTGCTGACGTGAACTGGTGCGGATTTGGCATCATCGGCTTTACGGCTGATAACGCCCCGGCGTTCGTCCGGCAGACTGATGACGGCAATCAACTCTGGCGTCACGAAGTGATCGAAACGCTCGCATCTTTTTATGGCCCGCAAAGCCAGTCGATCGCAACCCTGTTTCGCGATGGCCTGACGGTTGAGCAGAACAACGAAACGCTGAAAACAAACGAGCTTTCACTTGCTGATTACAGTGAACTGACAGCCTTCCCCGAACTCATCAATAACCAGTGGGTGCGCCGGTACGACATCACTGTGCGCCTGCGCCGAAAAGTTATCCGCGATTACGGCATCAAATCTCTGGTCGACGCGCCAGTATCATTCTTTGGAGATTAACCTATGGCACAGGGCTTACCTGTATCCAACGTTGTGAACGTTGACGTGATCATGTCCCCCACTGCGGCGACGGGTCGTAATTTCGGTTCGCTACTCATTCTCGGTACATCCGCTGTTATTTCGGTATCAGAGCGTATCCGGCTTTATACCAGCTCAGAGGACATCGGCGTTGATTTCGGCGAAGACAGTCGGGAGTACGAAGCTGCGCTGATTTACTTTTCACAGTCACCACGGCCTGCTCAGGTCTACGTCGGCCGATGGGCAAAAACGCTGGCAACCGGCGAGACAGGAAGCGCTGAAACATTGGCGCAGGCAATTACTGCGGTACTGCAGTTTACCAACTGGTATGGCCTTGGCATTGCTGACGAAGACGAACTGACGCCTGCAGAGATTACGGCGACTGCAGCAGCAATTCAGGCATCAAGCCTGAGCCGCGTGTTTGCTGTTACGTCATCTGATTCAGGCATCATCGACTCTGCGACCACTTCAGATGTCGCCTCTACTCTAAAAGCGGCCGGGTACAGTCGCACCTTTGTGCAGTACTCAACGAAGAGTAAATACGCGGCTCTGTCGGCTTTCGGTCGTGCCTTTACTGTCAATTTCACCGGCAACAACACCACGATAACCCTTAAGTTCAAAACTGAACCGGGTGTGACGTATGAAACCCTGACCAGCTCTCAGGCTGCCGCAGTAGATTCGAAGAATGCCAACGTTTACGTGTATTACGCGAACGATACGGCAATCCTGCAGCAGGGTGTGATGTCCAATGGTGATTTCTTCGATGAGCGCCACGGGCTGGACTGGCTGCAGAACTACGTGCAAACCAACCTGTTTAACCTGCTGTACACCTCAACCAGCAAAATTCCTCAAACCGAAGCAGGTATCACACGTCTCCTCACGAACGTTGAGATGTCGCTGGACCAGGCTATTTCGAATGGTCTGGTTGCTCCAGGCGTGTGGAATGGCGGTGACATCGGGCAGATTACCGCAGGCGACACCCTGACTAAGGGCTACTACGTGTACGCCCAGCCTCTGTCATCACAGGCTCAGTCGGACCGTGAAAAGCGCCGCGCACCTCTGATTCAGGCTGCTATCAAACTGGCCGGTGCAGTTCACTATGCCGATGTTCAGATCAACGTTGTTCGCTAAGGGGATATAGATGAGTACCTACAGCTTTATGGACATTACGGCGTCCATGACCGGCCCGACCGGCTCAATCGACCTTGGCTATGGCTCTGCGAACTCCGAAGAGGGGATCACGGTAACGATGACCGAGGCCAAAAACACCATGACGATTGGTGCTGATGGCGAAACAATGCATAGCCTGCATGCAGGCAAGAGCGGCACCGTAACCATCAACCTTCAGAAAACCTCGCCGGTTAATAAGAAACTCTCCCTGATGTACAACGCGCAAAGCCAGTCTTCTGCGTTGTGGGGGAATAACGTGTTCCTGCTGCGAAACAAAGCATCAGGCGACATTGTTACCATCCGTTCAGCGGCTTTCCAGCGCCAGCCTGACTGGAACAACCCAAAGGTTGCCGGAATGGTCGCTTGGGTGTTTGACGGCGGCAAAATCGACGAAGTGCTCGGGGAGTTTTAATCGATGGAATTTGAAATCAAAGGCGTGAACTACCGCGCATCAAAGCTCAGCGTTTTCGACCAGCTGAAGGTTTCTCGTAAGCTACTCCCGGTTCTGGCCGGGCTGCTTTCAGAATTTGGCAGCCTAAAAGATATGATGCCAAAAAAGGCATCTGCCACTGGCGGGGAAACATCCGAATTGGATATGAAGGCCTTGGCACCAATCTTTGAAAAGGTTCTGCCTAAAATCGCTGAAAAAATGGCAGGCCTGAGTGAAGAAGACACCAATGCGATCATCTTCCCCTGCCTGTCCGTCGTTGCGCGGCAGAACGGTAAGGTATGGGCGCCGGTAATGTCACAGAACGAGCTGATGTTCGACGACATCGACCTGATGAGCATGTTGCAGATCGTTGGTCGGGTGGTAGGCGACAGCCTGGGAAATTTTTTGCCCGCAGCCCCCGACAAAGAGATTGCGGACAACTCAGCGGCCTGACACTTGAATCCCTGCCTGATGGCGAGGATTTTCTGATGCGCCCGGTTGACGCCGGGTACATCAGCTACACCGCGCTGAAAGATGGCTCAGTAGACCTCGCGGACGTATCCCGCATGAATGACTGGCTCGACCTGAAAGCAGACAATAACAACCGCATTGAGCGCTGGAGACAGGATAATGAACGCTGAGACTATCAAGGATTTTCTGGTAAGCCTCGGCTTTCAGATTGACGATGCCGGCGCGCGCAAGTTTGACTCTGTTGTGCTGGGTACCACTCTGCAGGTGGTCAAGCTCGGCGCGGCAGTTGAAGCAACCGCTATCTCTGTTGTGGCCTTCACAGCCAAAATCGCCAGCGGCCTGGATCAGCTTTACTGGTCATCCCAGCGCACCGGCGCGACAGTGGCCGGGATTCAGGCTATTGGCTATGCCGCATCTCAGGCTGGTTCAAGCGCAGAGGCTGCCCGTGGTTCACTTGAGGGGCTGGCGCGCTTCATGCGCAACAACCCAGGCTCTGAAGGCTTCCTGAGTCGCCTGGGAGTGCAAACCCGCGACGCCAGCGGCAACATGCGCGATATGGCCAGCATCTTTACGGGTGTGGGCCAGAAGCTAAGTAACATGCCGTACTACCGCGCAAACCAGTATGCGCAGATGCTTGGCATTGATGAAAACACCCTGATGGCGATGCGTCGCGGGCTGGGTCAGTTCAATCAGCAATACACGCAGATGGCGAAGGCTATCGGCTTCAATGCTGACCAGGCTGCGATAAGCTCCAACAAATTCATGACCTCGCTGCGTGCCTTCGGGCAAATGGCGGGCATGGCGCGCGATAAAATCGGATCCAGCCTGGCAGAGGGTTTGTCGGGTTCTATCGACACGCTGAGAAAGCAGATTGTCGATAACTTCCCGAAGATAGAGCAAACGATCACCAGTGGCGTGAAGGGCATTCTCTGGATGGCGGAGGTGATAGGCCGTGTCGTTTACCGCCTCATTCAGGCTGCCGGAGATATTCGTGAGTGGTGGAATACGCTCGATAAGAGTACTAAGCAGTTGATTGAAACGCTCGGCGCGCTTGTTCTTGCGTGGAAGCTGGTTAACAGCGCATTTCTTACCTCTCCGATTGGTCGGATCATCGCGCTAGGTCTCGCCATTCTCAGCCTGTATGACGACTACAAGACGTGGCAGGCTGGCGGAAAATCACTTATCGACTGGGAGAAATGGCAGCCAGGCATCGACTCCGCTAAAAAGGCGCTGGACTGGTTCACTGATAAGCTGAATAAGCTGAACAACGGCACCCTTACATGGAAAGGCACGCTCCAGTCACTTTCTGATTTCATGAAAGGCGACTGGTCGAAGTCTATCAATGATGCGATCGCCTCTGTTAACCGCGCCTTTGGCGGCTTTCTGACTCAGATTGGTCAGAAGTTCGCTAACAGCCCGTTCTGGAAAACTCTGCAGCGCCTCCATATCGTCAATGAGAAAGACACTCAGGACATGCTGAACTTCTTCAGTGGCGAAGGTGGCAAGCCTGCGGGCCCGGCTGCAACTGACAAAATGCCCGGCGAAGATGACGGCCCCGAAGCCATCTACCCTGTCGACGGTCCAGCCTCGCAATATGCACAGTCACTGAAGCGCGGGGAGCGAAACAATAACCCCGGCAACCTGAACTATGCAGGTCAGGCAGGAGCAATGCTGGAGCGTAGTGGCGGGCGGTTCGCTAAGTTCCAGTCCGCCTATGATGGCCTGCGCGCCATGGCCCGCCAGCTGATGCTGTACGCGAAGCGCGGAATAAACTCTGTTGAAGGCATCATATCCACCTGGGCGCCATCTTCCGAGAACAACACTGGTGCTTATGTTAACTCCATATCATCTCGCCTTGGCGTTGACCCCAAAGCCGCGCTTAACCTGCAGAATCCACAGGTACTGTCTCAGCTGATGAACGGCATTATTCACCATGAGAATGGCCGCAACATATACTCAAGCGAGCTTGTAAGCCGTGCAGCTTCTGGCGCTGCCTCACCTACCGTCAATCAGGAAACAAACATCCATATTCACGGGGTGAGCGATCCGGAGCGCGCTGGTAGCAGTGTGGCAGAGCGGCAGATGGGCGTTAACTCCCGGCTAACCCAGCAACTTACTCCGGCGGTCAGATAATGGATATTCTCTCTACGCTGTTTTCACAGCAAAGCAGGAAGATAGGCCTGATCATCCCGGATGTGGTTATCTCTGAGAAGCACAGCGATGTGCTGGAAATTACAGAGCATCCTACTGAGAATGGCGCGCCGGTTGCAGACCATGCATACAAGCGGCCATCAGAGCTGACAATGGATGTCGGCTTTTCCGGTGGAGGCTCGCTGCTGGATTTTGCGAGTTCGTTCACTGGCACTAGCTTGCTGGGGCTCAGTCCAAAAGAGACCTATCAGCAGCTGTTAGATTTGCAGGCCAGTCGCGTGCCGTTTGATGTAGTCACAGGAAAACGCATCTACAGCAACATGCTGATCCGCGTGCTTGATGTCACTACTGATCGCACCTCAGAGAACGTACTGATGGCCTCCCTGACTCTCAAGGAGGTCATTATCTCCCAGACGCAGACGATCAGCGTTGCTGACAAGTCAGACATGGCGGATGGCGTAAGCACATCACCAGTGCAGAACACTGGCACTAAGTCAGTAAAGAGCGCCAATGAGTCTGTACTTTCGAAACTCTACAGCTATGTGTCGGGGTAAGCATGCAGGGATATGAAATACCGCTATCTCCGGACAATCAGGCATTCAATATTAACCTGAGCAACACCACCTACAGGATACAGGTTGAGTGGCGTGACTTCGCATGGGTGCTTGATTTGATGGATAGCGGCGGCAACAAGATTGTGAGCGGAATCCCTATGGTGACAGGCGGTAACCTGCTTTCGCCGTGGGGCTACCTTAATCTGGGATTCGCGCTTGAGGTGGCCTGCGATGACGTTTCGCAGGATTACCCAACCAAAACTGACCTTGGCATTCGCAGCCATCTCTACGTAATTACGGGGTGAGCATGAGCCAGAACTGGATGCGCCACTTTGAACTGTTGCTGATCGATGAGTCTGGAGCCGGCATCAGCCTTTCGGACTTCAAAGTCGTTTTTAATATCGAGTGGACGAATGCGCTATGGCCGCGCGTTGCGACGGTGAAAATCTATAACCTGAAGAAAGACACTGTAAGCCGGATTCAGGGCAAGGAGTTCTCAAGGCTGAAGATGATCGCCGGTTACGATGGACTGGCTGCGCCGGTCGATGCCAGCCAGGTAGGTGTTGCGCGCAATGTCGATGCGACTCAGGTGGGCCAGACGGACGGGCAGAACTTCGGACAGATATTCGACGGTGAGGTTCGATTTACGATAACCGGGCGCGATAACCCGACCGACACTTACATACTGATTCAGGCCATTGACGGTCATCAGGCTTTTGTGGCCGCGAAGGTCAACACGACTCTGGCAGCTGGTTACACGGTGGCAGATTTGCATGCCGCCACGATGCAGAGCTTCCAGCCATTTGGCGTGACGCAGGGCATTACCGCTCAGATGCCGGACACCGTATTCCCTCGCGGGCGCGTGATGTATGGCATGGCCCGAGACGTTATGAGCAACGTTGCTGACCAGTGCAATGCCAACTGGCAGATTGTGGATGGTCAGGCGCAGATGGTCAGCACTGATAAGTACATCCATGAGGCCATCGTGCTTAACAGTCGCACCGGACTCATCGGCATGCCACAGCAGACCATGGGCGCTGGCGTTAACGTGCGATGCCTGATTAACCCCAATATCCGGGTTGGTGGACTGATAGAACTGGACCAGGCTTCTGTGTATCGCTCAGCGCTCTCCAGCGATGAAGTTCAGCGGTCGGGCGGGCGGATCTTTGAGACCGAAAATAACGGGAATCTGAACGTTAATGGAACACTGCAACAGCCCGCAAGTATTGCGACCGATGGCGTGTATATCGTGCAATCCATCAGTTATACTGGTGATACACGCGGACAGGCCTGGTATATGGATTTGATGTGCAGCGCCAGAGGTTCCGCAGATCTCCAGACATCAACCGCTATCACTCGAGGCATTTCCACATGATCAAGTTAGGCGCCGCAACATTAATGGCTTTTATGTTTTCAGCATCGTGCTTAGCGGCGTCAAAACCTATTATGCAGTGTGGACCTTTTTTAATATCTTCGAGTGACGACGGCTTTGCTCACGTCAACAATGTCCGCCCGGTTAGCCAAAAATTCACCTTCCTCGGCGCTAAAGAGGATTATTCATCCGTCCAGTATCAATGGATGGTGCCGCGCACAGACTATCCTGGCTACTACGGCATGGATTACATCAAGCGCAATGGTAAGGCCATTCTGAATGTCGAGGCCATTCGTTCGAACATTAATGAGCCGAGAATGTTTGGCACTTATGATTGCAAGAAAATTAGCTAGCATAATAAAGGATTAGATATGACATTAAGAAAGGTGCCAATCTCATTAGCAATAGTATTCTTCAGCTATGTAGGTGTCGCTCAAGCTGAGCCAAAAGGTAATACGGCTGAACACTTTTTGAGAGAATACTGTATTTTTAATAAAGACAATCCACAATCAGTCGTAACTGGACCTGACGCTTCTGTTACAGGTTTACCCCTGATTACAGGTGATATAATTAAAAAGCAGTATGATCTTGGGAAAAAAGTTTATGAAAAACTTACGCCCCAAGAAAAGCGGGATTGCAAAGGATGGAGCGACCACGCTTATGAATCAGCAATAAATAAATACAGATGAGCTAAACCCGCTACGGCGGGTTTTTTATTGGAGCAAATATGCCAGTTTCACCACAATCACAGGCTGGCGGTGAATCGCAGGCCTACAAAGCGCTGTCAGATTCAATCTTCTCCATGCTCCGTGTTTCCATGCCCGGCATCATCCAGACCTTCGACCCTATCACCTGCACCTGCACTGTTCAGCCAGCTATTAGCGGCCAGGCTGCCGATGAGCTTGGCAACTTCAAGTCTGCACCACTTCCTCTGCTTCTCGACGTCCCGGTAGTGTTTCCGCGCGGCGGCGGTTGTACGATCACTTTCCCGGTGAAAGAGGGTGATGAATGCCTGGTCATCTTCAGCGACCGGTGCATTGATTTCTGGTGGCAGAACGGTGGCATTCAGGAGCCGGTAGACCCGCGACAGCACGACCTGTCTGACGCCTTCGCTATAATCGGGCCGCAATCGCAGGCCGAAGTCATCAGCAACATCAGCTCAACAACGCTTCAGATGCGCACCGATGACGGGGCGGCCTATATCGAGCTCGACCCGAACAGCCATGCAGTAAACATCGTCGCCCCGGGCGGCCTGAATGTAACGACGCCTCTGGCTAAGTTCAGCCAGGCTGTAACGATAACAGGTCTTCTGACGTGGATGGGCGGCATGGTGGGTAGTCTCGCGACTGGCACAGCAGCCAAAATTACCGGCGCTATCGAATTCATCGGCAGCCTGAAATCTAACGGTAAGGACATCAGCGACCAGCACACGCATAACGGCGTGCAAAGCGGCAACAGCAATTCAGGTAAGGTGAACTGATGCGATACAGACGCGAAGATGAAAATGGTGATTATACCTTCGGTAAAGGGGATGACACCTGGCTAATTAACTCGCCGGAGTGTGTTGCTCAGGCCGTAAAAACGCGCTTCCTGCTTTGGTTCGGGCAATGGTTCCTCGACACTACTGAGGGTACGCCATGGGTTCAGTCGGTACTCGGAAAGCAGAAGCCTGAAACGTATAACCTGGCTATACGAAAAAGAATTCTTGAAACACCCGGCGTTAACTCAATTAAGTCGTTCGATACCAACCTGAACACCTCATCACGGCGTGTGATTTTCACCGCAACCATCGACACCATCTACGGAACGACGACCGTCACAAGCGAGGCATAATGGCTCTCAATCTCGATACGCTGGGGCTCTCAGCTACGGTGACCGCCTCAGGGATAAGTGCGCCCGATTACCAGACCATACTGAGTAAGCTCACCGCATATTTTCAGCAGATTTATGGTACCGATGCCTACTTAGATCCAGACAGCAAAGACGGCCAGATGATTGCACTTGTAGCGCTGTCGGTGCATGACGCTAACAACACGGCGATTCAGGTTTACACCTCATTCTCTCCATCAACCGCTATGTCTGATGCGCTTACCCGCAACATAAAAATCAACGGTATCACGCGGAAGCCATCAACGAACTCAACGGTCGACCTGATGCTCAGCGGCACTGCCGGCACCACGATCACCAACGGTTCAGTTAAGGATGCGAACGGCATTATCTGGAACCTTCCATCCAGCGTCACTATTGACGTTGGCGGATCAGTAACGGTTACAGCAACCAGTGCCGTATCGGGTGCCGTAGCTGCGGTAATTGGTTCAATCACACAGATAAACACGCCTACCCGTGGCTGGACTGCCGTCACAAATACTGTTGCTGCCGCAGTAGGTTCTGATGTTGAGAAGGACTCAGCTCTTCGTATCAGACAGGGCCAGAGCGTTGCTATCCCGTCCCTGACGCCATTTGATGCTGTGGATGGCGCACTAGCTAACGTAGCCGGAGTAACCCGTCACAAGCTGTATGAGAACGACACTGGCGTAACGGACTCCAACGGTATTCCCGGACACTCTATCGCTGCCATTGTGGAGGGCGGGGATGTAACTCTGATAGCGCAAACCATCCGTGGCAAAAAAGGCCAGGGTGTCGGAACGTTTGGCAGCACAACAACTCAGGTACCAGACAAATACGGCAACCCGCATAACATCAGCTTTTCGCGCCCGACCAATGTTCCGATTTACGTGGCTCTGGTTCTCAAGGTTTTCACCGGTTACACCACGCAAGTCGGCGAGCAGATTAAGCAGGCGATAGCGGACTATATCAACTCACTGACGATCGGAGATGATGTCCTTCTCAGCCGCTTGTATTCACCTGCAAACCTCGGCGTGGTCAGTGGTGGCAATGCTCGTTATTACGACATCAACAGCCTGCAGATAGGCAAGTCGGCAGGCGCGGTATCTGCTTCAAATATCATCATTGCCTACAACGAATCCGCCACCTGCAGCGTAGCGAACATCTCTATCACGGTGTCGCCATGAGCAAATATACAGACCGTATAACCAACTATCACCGGGGGAAACCCCTGTTTGTTGAGCACGTTGATTTGTCGACCCGGCCACTGACCGACGTGTCAACTGCAATGCATGGCCTGATTTCAGCGTTTGATATTGATGAGGGGATTGGCGTTCAACTGGATGCACTGGGTGAATGGATCGGCAGAAGCAGGATTGTCAGTCAGCCGATATCTGGCGTGTATTTCTCGTTTGATACGGATGGGCTGGGATGGGATCAGGGTGTATGGCAGGGACCATATGACCCCGATGCCGGTTACACCAGCCTCAGTGATGACACATACCGCATCATCCTGAAAGCAAAGATAGCCATCAACAGCTGGGATGGGCAAAACGATTCATTACCTCCAATTCTGGAGGCGGCCTTAGATGGTTCCGGGCTGAAAATGCAGATTGTCGACAATCAGGACATGACCATTTCGGTATGGGTATTTCCGGAAACAGACATCTCTCTGGTTTCGCTGGAGCTTATTGCCGCGATTAGGCAGGGCTATCTGACCGTAAAAGCTGCAGGAGTCTGGGCTGGAGATGTTCAAACGCCTTCTATTTTAACACCATCAGTTGGGTCGAAATTCTTCGGCTTCGATATGGACAATGAATATATTGCCGGATTTGATGACGGCGCATGGGGAGTGACACTTTAATGGCTACAAATAACTTTAAACCTTTCGCTGCTGCGCCAGCAGCTAATGTAACAAGCCAAACAGATTACGAAGCACTTGCTGCGCTGATAACTGGCTTCCAATCTGGAAAAGCAAGCTCCTCTCAAATAAATAAAGCGTTGAGGCAGGGAACCATTATGGCATCGGTCCTTGCACAATTTATTTCTGATTCTGCAAATGTTGATGTTCTTGACAATGGAAACACGGCCGCGATTCTGGCGAACCTAAAATTAGCCATGACAGCCTTAACACCAGGCAGATTGCTCGGAAAAAGAATCCTCACCACTTCTGGAGTTTACACACCAACAATCGGAACCAAATCGATAATTGTTGAAGCGATTGGCGGTGGTGGCGCTGGTGGCGGTAGTGTTGCTACAACTTCTGGCCAGCAGTCTTCTGGAAGTGGTGGTTCTTCTGGAGGGTATGTGATGGCATCTTTTACTTCAGGTTTCTCAGGAGCGAGTTTTAATATTGGTAGTGGCGGATCTGCAGCAGTTGGAGCTAACGGAGGCGGCGGGTCAACAACAAGCTTTTTGACAATAAATGCAGGAGGGGGGAGAGGAGGATCTGTTGGCACAGCTTCAACTTCTTCGGTTATTTCCGGCACGGATGGTGGAATTGCATCTGGGGGTGATATCAATGCTATCGGATCCTTTGGAAATAGCGGCATCGTATACACTGCTACGGTAGCGCTAGGCGGTTTCGGTGGGTCAAGCAAAGTTTATCCAGGAAGTGGAGGTGTAGCTAGGGCGTCTGTTGGTGATGGCTTTGCCGCTGCTGGATATGGCTGTGGCGGGGGCGGTGCAAACTCTGGCGCATCTGGGATTTCAAGAGCCGGTGGCATTGGAACTCAAGGTTTAATCATTATTTGGGAGTACGCATAATGCCTGGAAAATACGCTCTAATCCTAGATGGTAAAGTTATCAGTTGCATCGTATGGGACGGCCCTGATGCATCACCAATGGAATTTAACGATGGCGTGACTTATGCTGTAATTGATGAGGGTACGGATATTCAGCCAGCGCCTGGCTGGAACTATGTGAGTGGAAAGTTTACACCACCTATACCAAGCAAAGAAGAACAAAATGAAAATGATATCAGGAAGAAAGAAAGCAACGTAAGCTTGCAATTATCTCTAATAAACGACGCGACACAAAAAATCAGCCCTTACCAAACTAAGCTTTTGATTGGCAGGAAACTAAATGATAAAGAGAGCTCTCTGCTTAATGCATGGCTTGATTATATTGATGAGTTGAATGCAATAGATCCCAACACAGTTGATGATATTAACTGGCCAGAAATGCCATCTTGAGTCCACTCACTACTTGCAGCCCGTGCAGGCTGCAAGTATTAGCATCTATTTTCTGTGGCTGGAAACCCAACCGTATCTGAACTTGTTTTCAATGAATCTATAACTCAACTCTGCAAGTAACAAACTTCCAAAGAGAAAGAGAGCTACATGTGCGACTGACTCAAGCCAAGTGGTGCTCTTTACACCATACAAGAAAAACCTTCCCACTAAGACCAACACTATGAAGTGAGTAAGATAAATCGAATATGACCGGGATCCGATATAATCGCAAATGGCCCTAATGAATACACCACGAGCAAAGAAATTTACGTTCAAGCTTGCCAATAGCACAAAAATTCCAGATAACAGTGCGGTCAATCCGGTTTGATAAAATACTACAGGATTCGGATTGGTGAAAAATGCAAGGAAAAATGTTAACGATATGAATGTTAGAGCTGCAACCCACGCTCGACTGGGGATGTAGTCTCTAATAAAATAATTGAAATTTTTATGGTTCAAAACTGCAATTATAACACCCAGCGCAATAGCATCCGTTCTGACGGGCCACGCGAGAGGGGTTTGACTATTTAAAGTCCTCGGTATAAAAAACTGAATCAGGAAAGCTGTAAGCATGAAAAAGCACAGTTTTTTGTTATTCATTGAAAAGAGTATTATCGGCAATAAGAGATAAAACTGATTTTCTAATGAAAGGCTCCAGTAAATGCCCAGATTCCCACACGTACCTTCTTGCCTACACATGGGGAAATACATGTTTTGAGTCTGAGTGATAGAGAAAAATGCTGACTTAAGCATATCAGATGGCGTAAGAAAGGCATGGTATTTTTCAAGAGCAAAAGAAAGAATTATCGAAACTATAATCCAGAACATGGCTGCAGGCATGAGCCTCCATATTCTTTTTATGTAGAATTGCCTTGCTTCTCTTTTAAAGCTACCAAAGTCTAATTCATTTAATTTTTTATCCAACAAGCCTTTTGTAATAAGAAACCCAGAAACACAAAAAAACAAATCAACACCGCTGCCGAATTTACTTACACTTATCACTTTAAAGTAAAAGGAGTCCGGTGCCAGAATACCCGGAATGTGAGCAAGTATGACGAATGCAATAGCAAGAGTTCTTAGAACCTCAATATCGTGATTTTTTTTATCCATAAATAAACATGTCTCTTGCCAAAATAAGGATATTTAAAGCTTCATTATTTGGCTTAATTTTGGGGAATTACATCATAATATTAGTAGATGATACCACCAGATGCCTAAATGTCACACCTCGCTACTATGAAAATCTAGCGAAAATACTGCCACAAAAAAAGCCCGGCGACCGGGCAATGACTCAGCCGCTCCTGTCTCAGCAGGCTGCGGGGTGGGTGATTTGAGATTAGTCGTCACCTTCCGCTCGCGCCAACTAAAAACCCTTCACCATCAACCCCTTTACAAATCTGTGAACCGCTCTGCCTTGATCAATCCTACCGATCAATATTACTGTTTATACATACAGTATTTATCAGAGGAGGATTTATCATGCCGAGAGAGAGTGAAATTAAGGCGGCATTCATGGCTGCCATGAGGCGAGAGCCTGGGCTGGGCGTTATCGTCACGACTCAGGAGTTTGTCCATCAGCTGGAGCTGGTTAACTGGCACTTCAGCCTGCGTGAGGCTAACCAGTGGATAAAAGCAAACACGGCGACGTTTCGCGACGCATCGACACAGGAGGGTGAGGCTAAAACCTACCGCCAGTTCAACCCGAACGGGGGAATATGATATGGGCTTTCCATCACCTGCGTCTGACTACGTTGAAGGTCGCATCGACCTGAATAAGCTTCTTATGCCTCATCCGACCCACATGCTGATGATTGACACGCCTGCTGGCTTCGCGATTGTTGACAGAACGGTTCACGGCAAGATAGGCGACAAGGTCGCATTCCAGCTCGGAGACTATTCGCAACTGGGGAGATTGTTCAAAACAGGAATTATCACCTCGGATGGCGAGACGATCGACGGAGAGGGCATGGAAGGGATTATCGTGCTGGGGAAGGTGACGGCCGAAGTGCTGTCCGTGCATGAAGCCAGCAGGCCGATAATCTGAGGCGAAGGGGTTATGCCCCTTTACCATCCAGCCAATCCGCCCAGTGCTGCATCATCTCTATGCGATTGCTGAGGTACTGGGCGTGGTTATAGATTCCGCGAGTTCCCTGTGAATTGACGTGCGCCAGTTGGGCCTCGATAGCATCACTGTTCCAGTGAAGCTCATTCATTACAGTACTGAACTGGTGCCGGAATCCGTGCCCGCTGGTCTGCCCTTCATATCCGATCCGCCGTATCACACCGAGCACTGTATTCTCGCTGATGGGCTTCTTCTGGTCTGTTCGTCCGGGGAAGCAGAGCAGATACTGGCCGGTGACCTTATTCAGGAAGGTGAGCAGCTCAACCACCTGGTCTGACATTGGCACCACATGAATGCGTCGCCCTTTCATTACCTCAGCGTCAATCGTAATAAGCCTGTTCTCAAAGTCGACGTTCGCCCATGCCATCGAGCGTAACTCCTTTGTTCGCAGGGCGGTATAGTGGAGAACCTGTGCCGCAATCTTTGCAATCACACTTCCACCATACCCTTCCAGCGCCTTATGGAACTCCCTGATGCGGTTAATTGGCAGGAATGGGTAGTTCTCCTTTCTGTACCCTCGCAGTGCATCCACAAGGTCGGGTGCCGGGTTATACTTAGCCCGCCCGGTTACGATCGCATACCGGAAAACCTCGCCACACCTCCTCCTTGCCTTATCCGCTCTCTCCATCGCGCCACGCTCCTCGAAGAGCCGAATGACCTTCAGCAGAACCAGCGGCTCAACCGCTTCCATTTTCAGATGACCAACTATAGGCAGAATGTCGTCGGTAAACATCCGGTGCAGCTCATCCGCATAGCCAGGCGACCACACCTTAGATTTATGTGCATACCACTCTTTGAAGATGTCGCCGAAGGTATCAGCATCCGCTTCCTTCTCTTTCTTTTTCAGCGACTGCTTCTGCTCTCCCGGGTCAACACCAGTAAGGAGCTTCATCTTCGCCTCAGACTGGCGAGCCCGAGCTTCTGTCAGCGGTATCTCCGGGTAGGGACCGATGACGAGCGTCTTCTCTTTTCCGTCAAACCGGTAGCGAAGCCGCCAGACCTTTTTACCGGTAGGCGGAACGAAAAGGAACAGACCGCCAGAGTCGGCCAGGCGATACGACTTTTCTTTAGGACGTGCAGCATCAATCTGCTTGACGGTCAGCATGTGGGCATAATTCCGGGCATAGTTTTCGGTGTGCCCACAATATGCCCGCAAAAAGTTGGCGTAGTCAATTCATGTCGGTTCGCTTCGGTTGTATATGATTTGCGGGAAAGGTTGATTCTGAGAGGGTTTTGTTCGTGTCGGTGGAGGCGGGTTCTGTAGAATGTGGTGTCCCCTGCAGGAATCGAACCTGCAACTAGCCCTTAGGAGGGGCTCGTTATATCCATTTAACTAAGAGGACAGCGGCGTGCAGTATAGCGAAACAGTCCTGAAGATTCACCAGGCTGCCGCGCGTTTGCTCATTCTGCCAGCAATCCCGATATTGCGCTCGCTGCTGTCGCGGGCGAATCGCTGAAATCCGCTCACGCTGAAAATGACGCTTTCCCGCATGCTGCAGCCAGGTTCTCAATGTTACCTATTCAGCCAGCATGCCTGAAGGCAGACAACGCAGTCACATCTGCTCTGTCTGCCTTTGCCGTTTACTCCGCCTCTTCCTTCTCTTCACGCTGGCGGCGTTTTTCCTGCTTCTTCTTCTCAGCCTTCGCTTTTGCCACGGCCGCTTCACTCATATCATTACGGATCTGCGCGTGGCTGATCAGCGCAAAAATCAGCGTGCCGCCGGTAATGTTGCCCAGTAAGGTCGGCAGGGCAAAAGGCCAGAAGAATTCATGCCAGCTGATGCTGCCGTTAAACACCAGATAGAGCACTTCCACCGAGCCCACCACGATATGCGCCAGATCGCCCAGCGCAACCAGCCAGGTCATCATCACAATCACCAGTAGTTTGGCGCCGCCCGCCGAGGGAAACATCCAGACCATGGTGGCGATAATCCAGCCGGAAATCACTGCATTGGCAAACATCTCACCGGGGGTGTTTTCCATTACTTTCATACTGATGCTGGTAAAAGCCTGACGGGTGGCCTCGTCAAATATCGGCATCTCATTGAATGCAAGCGCACCCAGTGCCGTGCCGATCAGGTTACCTAGCAACACAATGCCCCATAAACGTAACAGCAGACCCGCGTTACCCCAGGTCGGTTTGTGCATTATCGGTAACACGGCTGTTACGGTGTTTTCTGTAAACAGTTGCTGGCGCGCCATAATGACGATAACAAAACCAAAGGTATAACCGAGGTTTTCCAGCAGGAATGCGCCCGGTACGCCATCCAGATGTACATGGAATATCCCCTTAGCCATCAGCGAGGCGCTCATGGATAAGCCGGCCGCAATAGCTGACCAGAGCAGCGCCATGCCGTCGCGCTCCAACTCCTTTTCGCCGTCCTGGCGAATCTCTTCATGAATTGCAGCAGCGCGGGAGGGTAAAGCCTCTTCATCAACTTCGATGTCAGTGCCCTTGTCCTTCTCTTCGCTCTCTACGTCGTTAGGACCCTGTTCATTATCTGATGAAGGCTTCATATTTTCTCCTGGTGATAGTGCTGTAACGTTATAAGCGTAGCCGTTTTTTATTTGTCGGAAATGTAACGGCCGATGCGAATAAGCGTAACAACGTTTTTCGGAACTGCATTTTTATTCCGACTACTGCTGATACCGCACGAATAATCCCTCACCAGCCAAACTGAGCGCTGGCTCACACTTCGGCCCACAGCAACATTGTGGTAATATCCCGGCCACTTTTAGCTGGTGCGACTCCCCCCTGAATGCTGGAAATCATTACACTCACTTGTGCATACGACGAACGGTCGCTGTTCCAGCGGCTCTCATTTCACGTATCCGCAGGTGACATTGTGCAGATTGAAGGCCCCAATGGTGCCGGTAAGACCTCGTTATTGCGCCTGCTGGCTGGCCTGAGCCGTCCGGAAGAGGGTGAAATACGCTGGCAGCATCAACCGATTCTACGGCAGCGCGAGGCCTGGCATCAGGCGATGCTCTATCTGGGCCATCAACCCGGTGTCAAAGGCGTGCTCACGCCGCTGGAAAATCTGCGCTTTTACCATCCCGATTGCAGGGATGCGCAGATTTTTTCTGCGCTGGAAAGCGTCGATCTCACTGGCGATGAAGAGGTGCCGGTCAGCCGGTTGTCGGCAGGGCAGCAGCGTCGTGTGGCGCTGGCGCGGCTGTGGCTTAGCCAGGCCCGCATCTGGATTCTCGACGAGCCACTGACCGCCATCGACAAAGCGGGCATTGAAAAATTAATGGCGAAATTCGTCAGGCATGCCGATAACGGCGGTGCAGTGATCCTGACCACCCATCAGGATCTGCCTGTAGAGGCAGCGCGGGTGCGTAAAATTCGCCTCGGCGACGTGGAGGCAGACTGATGTTGTTTCGCCTCATCCAGCGTGAACTGCGCATCGCCTTTCGCGGCGGTGCGGATGTCGTTAATCCACTCTGGTTTTTCCTGATCGTCATTACCCTGTTTCCGTTGGGTATCGGACCGGACCCGCAACAGCTGGCGCGCATTGCACCGGGCGTTGCCTGGGTTGCCGCACTGCTGGCGTCGCTGCTGGCGCTGGAGCGGCTGTTTCGTGATGACTTCAGCGATGGCTCGCTGGAGCAGCTGGTGTTGCTGCCGACGCCGCTGCCGGTGACAGTTATCGGCAAGGTAGTGGCGCACTGGCTGGTCACGGGTGTGCCGCTGATTATCCTGTCACCGTTGGCCGCGCTGCTGCTGTCGCTGGATTTTAACGGCTGGCGGGCAATGGCTCTGACGCTGCTGCTCGGCACGCCAACGCTGAGTTTCCTCGGTGCGATTGGCGTGGGTCTGACAGTGGGATTACGGCGCGGCGGCGTGCTGCTGAGCCTGCTGGTATTACCGCTGGCTATTCCGGTATTGATCTTCGCCAGTGCGGCGATGGAGGCGGCCAGTCAGGGGCTTCCGATTGGCGGCTATCTGGCAATCCTCGGCGCTATGCTGGTGGGCAGCGCTACGCTCGCGCCGTTTGCCACGGCGGCGGCGCTAAGAATTACGTTGCAGTAACCGCGCGTAAAAGACGCGGCAACACTCTTTTATCGTTAATGTGAGCATTTGATATGTGGAAAGCGTTACATCAGCTGGCCAGGCCCGAACGGCTCTATCAGTTTTCGGGGCGACTGGTTCCGTGGTTCGCCATCGCCGGACTGGCGGCGTTGCTGCTGGGCTGGGTCTGGGGATTTGGCTTTGCACCCGCTGACTATCAGCAGGGCGACAGTTTCCGCATCATGTACATTCATGTACCCGCCGCGATGTGGTCGATGGGCATCTATGCTTCGATGGCTATCGCCGCCTTTATCGGCCTTGTGTGGCAGATGAAAATGGCCGATCTGATCTCTGCCGCCATGGCTCCGGTGGGCGCGGTCTTTACCTTTATTGCGCTGGTCACCGGCTCTGCATGGGGCAAGCCGATGTGGGGTACCTGGTGGATCTGGGATGCCCGACTCACGTCAGAGCTGGTGCTGCTGTTCCTCTATATGGGCGTGATTGCGCTTTATCACGCTTTTGATGACCGCCGCACCGCAGGCCGGGCCGCGGGTATTCTGATTCTGGTCGGCGTGGTCAATCTGCCGATCATTCATTTCTCAGTGCAGTGGTGGAACACCCTCCATCAGGGCTCGTCAGGCATTCTTCAGCAGGCGATTGCGCCGGTCATGCGCACGCCGCTGCGCTGGTCAATCCTCGGTTATCTGCTGCTGTTTGTCACGCTGACCCTGATGCGGTTGCGCAACCTGATTCTGTTAACCGAACGCCATCGTCCCTGGGCGATTGATGTGGCGAAGCGGGGGGAACAGGCATGACTCCAGCCTTTTCCTCCTGGCACGCCTTCTTTGCGATGGGAGGCTACGCCTTCTACGTCTGGCTTGCGGTTACCTGCACGTTGCTTCCACTTGTCGGCCTGACGCTGCATACCCTGTTGCTGCGCCGCCGCCTGCTGGCTGAGATCCGCCAGCGCGATGCGCGGGAACGCCGTATCCGGGCGGCGAAATCTAAAAAAGCCGCGGCTGAAGCGGCAGGAGAGACAGTGTGAATACCCGTCGACGCAACCGCCTCTATGCCGCAGTGGCCATTCTGCTCGGCCTCGGCCTGGCCACCGCGCTGGTGATGTATGCACTGCGCTCAAACATCGATCTCTTCTATACCCCTGGCGAAATCCTCTACGGCAAAGGTCAGGCGCACGAGAAGCCTGAAGCGGGACAGCGGCTGCGCGTGGGTGGCATGGTCATGCCGGGCAGTGTCCGGCGCGATCCGAAAACGCTGGCGGTCTCGTTCAAACTTTATGATGCGCGTGGCGTGGTCAGCGTCAGTTTCGAAGGCATCCTGCCAGACCTGTTCCGTGAAGGGCAGGGTGTCGTGGCGCAGGGCGTGCTGGCGGCGGGCAATCAGGTGATCGCCAAAGAAGTGCTGGCGAAACATGATGAGAAATATACGCCGCCGGAGATTGAAGATGCGATGAAGAGTAATCACACCGGCCCGCAGTCGCTTTATCAGGCGGGAAATAAATCATCATGATGCCCGAAATTGGTACCTTTCTACTCTGCCTGGCGCTGGGTCTCTCCCTGTTGCTGAGCAGCTATCCGCTGTGGGGCGCAGTGCGCCAGGATGCCCGCCTGATGGCGATGGCGCGTCCGCTGGCCAGCGGTCTGTTTGTCTGTATTGCGGCGGCTTTTGCGCTGCTGGTCTGGGCCTTTATCAGTAACGATTTTACCGTTGCCTATGTCGTCACAAACTCCAACAGCCTGCTGCCGGTTTATTATCGCATCGCCGCCACCTGGGGCGCGCATGAAGGATCGTTGCTGTTGTGGGTGTTGCTGCTGAGCACCTGGACACTGGCAGTGGCGATATTCAGTCGCGGTATGCCGCAGGATGCGCTGGCCCGTGTGCTGGCGGTGATGGGAATGATCAATCTCGGCTTCCTGCTGTTTATCCTGCTGACCTCTAATCCGTTTGGCCGCACGCTGCCGGACTTCCCGATAGACGGCCATGACCTGAATCCGATGCTGCAGGATATCGGCCTGATTTTCCATCCACCGCTGCTCTATATGGGTTACGTCGGTTTTTCAGTGGCGTTCGCCTTTGCCATCGCCTCACTGATGGCTGGCCGGCTGGATACCGCCTGGGCGCGCTGGTCACGTCCCTGGACGACTGCGGCCTGGGTCTTTCTGACCATCGGTATCGTACTTGGCTCTGCGTGGGCCTATTACGAACTGGGCTGGGGCGGCTGGTGGTTCTGGGATCCGGTTGAAAATGCGTCGTTCATGCCGTGGCTGGCGGGTACCGCCCTGATGCACTCGCTGGCGGTCACTGAAAAGCGTGGCACCTTTAAGGCATGGACCGTGCTGCTGGCGATTACCGCCTTTTCGCTGAGCCTGCTGGGGACGTTCCTGGTGCGATCCGGGGTACTGGTGTCGGTGCATTCCTTTGCTTCCGATCCGGCGCGAGGCATGTTCATCCTCGCGTTTCTGGTGATTGTCATCGGCAGCTCGCTGCTGCTCTACGCCATCAAAGGTGGGCAGGTGCGTGGCCGGGTACAGAATGAAACCTGGTCGCGCGAATCGTTTTTGCTGGGCAATAATGTGCTGCTGATTGCTGCGATGCTGGTGGTCCTGCTCGGCACGCTGTTGCCGCTGATTCACAAGCAGCTGGGCCTGGGCAGCATTTCGGTGGGCGAGCCGTTCTTCAACACGATGTTCAGCTGGCTGATGGCGCCGTTTGCGCTGCTGATGGGAATCGGTCCGCTGGTGCGCTGGCGCCGCGATGAGCCGCAGAAGCTGGCAAAACGGCTTGCGCTGGCGCTGATCGTGACCCTGGCCTGTTCCGTCATCATTCCCTGGTGGCTGCAGGATCGCATTGAAGCAATGACCGTAGTTGGCCTGCTGATGTCACTCTGGATTATCGTGCTGACGCTGCTGGAACTGCATGAGCGCGCCACCCATCGTCATCCGTTCTTTGCCGGTTTACGTCACCTGTCACGCAGCCACTGGGGCATGGTGCTGGGCCATCTGGGTGTGGGTGTAACGGTGATTGGGATAGCGTTCAGCACGCAGTACAGCGTGGAACGCGATGTAAGGATGAAGGCGGGCGATAGCGTCGATATTCATCACTATCACTTTGTCTTCCGCGGCGTGCAGAATCTGCAGGGGCCTAATTACAGCGGTGGCATGGGCATTATTGATGTGACCCGCAACGGCAAACATGAAGCGACGCTGCAGGCAGAAAAACGCTTTTATACGGCTGCCCGTACCATGATGACCGAAGCAGCGATCGATGGCGGTTTCAGCCGCGATCTCTACGCGGCGCTGGGCGAAGAGCTGGAGGATGGTGGCTGGGCCGTGCGCATTTACTACAAACCTTTTGTCCGCTGGATTTGGTTTGGCGGCGCGCTGATGGCGCTGGGCGGGCTCTTCTGCCTGTGTGATCCCCGCTACCGTTCGCGTAAAAAAGCGGAACCGGAGGCGCGACCGTGAACAAGAAAATCCTGTTTATTCCCCTGATGCTGTTTCTGCTGCTGGCGGCGGCGCTGCTGTGGCAGCTGACCCGTAATGCCGATGGTGACGATCCGACCCGTCTCGAATCCGCGCTGATTGGTAAACCGGTGCCGTTGTTCCGGCTGGAAGCACTGGATCAGCCAGGCAAAATCTACGACCAGCGCGTACTGACCGATGGCAAACCGATACTGCTGAACGTCTGGGCGACCTGGTGCCCGACCTGCCGCGCCGAACATCAGTATCTGAATACGCTGGCGGAGCAGGGCATTCGCGTGGTCGGACTGAACTACAAAGACGATCGTCAAAAAGCAGTGAACTGGCTAAACACACTGGGCAACCCCTACGCGCTGAGCCTTTATGATGGCAACGGCATGCTGGGTCTGGATCTCGGCGTCTATGGCGCGCCGGAAACCTTCCTCATCGACGGTAAAGGGATTATCCGTTATCGCCACGCGGGCGATCTGAATGCGCGCGTCTGGGATCAGGAAGTGAAACCCTTGTGGATGAAATACAGTGCGGAGGCGGGATCATGAGAACGCTGTTACTGCTCTGCGGTATGCTGTTCACCATGAACCTGTGGGCGACTATCGACACGCTGCAATTTGACTCGGTGGCGCAGGAAGAGCAATACCGCGATCTGACGGCTGCACTGCGCTGTCCGAAATGCCAGAACAACAGCATCGCCGACTCGAACGCCATGATTGCCGCCGACATGCGGTTGAAAGTCTATCAACTGATGAAGCAGGGGCAGAGTCGCCAGCAGATTGTTGACTACATGGTGGCGCGCTATGGCAACTTCGTCAGCTACTCGCCACCGGTGACGCCTTCAACCGTGATTCTTTGGGCTGGCCCGGCGCTGTTTGCGCTGCTGGGCGGCGTGGTAATCATCCTGCGCAGCCGTCAGCGTAAAACCCGCAGTGAGCTGGATGCAGATGAGCAACAGCGTCTTAATGCGCTACTGAAGTCAGACAGGAAGCCGTAATGAGTGCATTTTGGATCACCCTTTTTCTGTTACTTCTGGCCGCCTGCACACTCTTTCTGGCGTCGGGATGGCGGCAACGTCAGGCCAGCGCAGGCGATCGCGATCGCCTTAATCAGCGTTTCTACCATCAGCGCGTAGAGGAGCTGGCGCAGGATGAAGAGCAGGGCGTTGTCACTGAGCGACCGCTGATGGAGCAGGAATTACAGCAGACGCTGCTGGCAGATATTCCGCCAGCACAGGCGATGAAGTTACACAGCAGCAGCCGCTGGATTTTGCTGCCAGGCCTGATCGTGCTGATTGCGGTATCGCTGGGGACTTATCTGAAAACCGGAGGACTGGCGCAATTCACCGGCTGGATGCAGGTGCAGCAGGCGTATCCTGAGCTGCGTGCCCGACTGATGGACCCCGGTGCTAAACCGCTTAGCATGGAAGAGCTGGCACGTTTACAGCTCGGATTGCGTACCGCGTTGCAGACTGAACCGGATAATCTGTCCGACTGGACGATGCTTGGGCGGCTCGGCATGGTGCTGAATAATGCGGAGATCGCCAGCCAGGCGTTTGAGCATGCCTTACAGCTGGCCCCCAACGATCTGGCACTGAAGCAGGATTATGCAGAAGTCCTGACGCGATCCCCTGATCCGCAGGATAATCGTCAGGCGTCACTGCTGCTGCAATCATTGCTGAAAGCCGATCCGCAAAATCTGCGGACGCTGAGCCTGCTGGCATTTAATGCCTATGGCCAGCAGCAATACGATCAGGCTATCGACGCATGGCAGACTCTTTTAAGACTGTTGCCTGCCGATGATAAGCGGCACGCGATGATCGCACGCAGCATTGAAAAGGCAAAAAGTGAGGCAGGGCAGCTGAGTCGTCAGCTGGCACTGACCGTAACGCTGACACCTAAGGCAGAAAAAATGTTACCGCCGGACGGAGTGTTGTATATTTCGGTTTCTGACGGAAATTCACCCGTGCCGGTGGCAGTTAAGCGGATGCCGCTTAGCCACTTCCCGCTGTCGCTGACACTGGATGACAGTAATGCCATGATGCCGGATCGTCTGCTTTCGGCGCAGCATCAGGTGGAGGTTCGGGTGCGAATCTCCCGCGATGGCAGCGCCAATCCGCAGCCGGGTGACTGGCTGGGGCTGAGCGCCGTAACGCCCTGGGATGGGCATCAGTCAATCGCGGTAGAGATCAATAAGCAGCTTCCCTGAACGTAAAAATTGATAACGTTAATAATGATGCGTGCCATTGCCTCCTGCCTCTGGCACAAAGTCAGCTATGCTCATCGGGTAAGCCGGTTCGACACCGGGCTGTGACCTGAACGATGGGTAGACCTTTTTCATCCGCACAGGGAGATTGGAATGAATTATCGCCTGACCAGCCTGGCTGTGGCCAGCGTCCTTCTGGTGGGTTGTGCCAGTTCAAAGCCGGCGAATAGCGATCCTGCTCAGCGCAGCGATCCGTTCGAAGGCTTTAACCGCACGATGTTTAACTTTAACTATAACGTGCTGGATCCGTATGTATTGCGTCCGGTCGCTGTGGCCTGGCGTGATTATGTGCCGGTCCCGGCACGCACCGGCCTGAGCAATTTCCTCGGCAACCTGGAAGAGCCTGCCAGCATGGTCAATGCCATCCTGGTCGGTGACGGACGTGACGCGGGTATTCACTTCACCCGTTTCTTCCTGAACAGCGTGCTGGGCCTGGGCGGTTTCATTGACGTTGCTGGTAAAGCGAATCCGGAACTGGCGCGTGAAGAACCGCACCGTTTCGGTACGACGCTGGGTCACTATGGCGTCGGCTACGGGCCTTACGTTGAGTTGCCTGCTTACGGTAGCTTCACGGTGCGTCAGGATGGCGGCGACTACGTTGATACCCTCTATCCCATCCTCGGCTGGCTGACCTGGCCGATGTCGATCGGTAAGTGGACGCTTGAAGGGATTGAGACCCGCGCGCAGCTGCTGGATTCCGATGCGATCCTGAAACAGCAGAGCGATCCGTACGCCTTTATCCGAAACGCCTACTTCCAGCGTCACGACTTCCTGGCGCGCGGCGGTAAGCTCAAGCCGGAAGACAATCCTAACGCCGCTGCGATTCAGGATGACCTGAAAGATATCGACGCGCAGTAAATGCATGCTCTCTGAGCCAGCCAGCGATCCGCAGCCACGAAAAAGGGCGACTCAACCGAGTCGCCCTTTTTGATCCTGCTCGCCAGTCAGAACTTGTAGTTAAAGTTCGCGCCGTAGAGCCAGGCTTTGCCTTCAGAGGTAAAGGTATAAGGACCTTCTTTCACCGTTACTTTCTGACCATGCATATAAGAAACACCTAAATCGACCGAAGCATCATCGTTAAAGGCATAAGAGGTACCGGCACTCAGCCATAAACGATCCTGGTCAGGAATAGATATTGAACGCTTATCAGCCGGCACCGGGCTGTCATCAAACGCGATACCGGTACGGAACGTCCAGTTCTTGTCGTAGGAATAGGTGGTGCCCAGCGCGATGCGATATGCATCGTGGAAGCTTTCATCTTTATAGAACAGCGTCTGGCCGTTTGAACCGGTCGCTTTCAGCTCCTGGAACTGGCTCCAGCTGGTGTACGCCATGCTGTAGTGAACCGCCCACTGCGGTGCCACTTTATGCCAGCCCGACACTTCCCACATCTCTGGCAGATTCAGGGTTAACGCGCCCGGAACGGTAGTGCCGTTGGTGCCAAAAGGTACGCCTGACACTTGCGGATTATTCACCGCATTCAGCCGGGAGGAGAGATTACTTTTGTAATCGCCATCGAAATCGACTTTCACTTCTGAACGATAGGTAAAGCCGAAGCGGTTATTTTCATCCACTTCATACAGGATGCCAGCATTCCAGCCGTAGCCCCATTCATCACCTTTCAGATGAGCAACCTGGGTATCAGCCGGAACCCCCAGCCTTGCACCTGACTCACCCGCATAGCGTTCAATCTTGGCTTTGGCATAAACGGCATCAAAACCGACACCCACACTAAAATGTTCATTAAAGCGGTAGGCGGTACTGAGATTTAAATTGCCGGTCATCAGGTCGGTTTTACCGCCATAGCCGCCTGCGGTATAACCATTATTAAACTCTGTTGCTAAGCCGTAATTTGACGTTGCGGACGCCCCAATCCACCACTGATCGTTGATAGGCTGAACGTAATGAATATTGGGGACCCACTGATTCGGGGCAATATTATTGGCATCCAGACTGCGGCCACTGGGACTGCGACCACTGATGTTGACATCCGGCGCAATATACACCGCCCCGAGTGAAAATTCCGGGCGATCCATTAACGCCATCGTGGCCGGGTTACGGCTGGCTGACGCTGCCGTATCACCCATTGCCCCTTCGCCTGAATATGCGCGACCTAAACCAATCGTTGAGAATTCATTTAACTGAAATCCAGCTGCGTAAACGTGTGAAGAGACAAGCGCCACTGCAGCCGCCACGGCTGACTTTGCAAACAGGTTTTTATGGTTCATGACCACAACCTCATGTGAATTATTAT
>Ga0308167_1000864_pt1 | contig 43622 bp, 40 predicted proteins | sample PhyCR1_2_FD_202138 | JGI IMG/M metagenome (GOLD analysis project Ga0308167, IMG submission 202138) | Phyllosphere microbial communities from UC Gill Tract Community Farm, Albany, California, United States - DLSLRC.R1 | ecosystem: Host-associated > Plants > Phyllosphere > Unclassified | place... | reverse complement strand
GGCATGGCTTTCCACAGGCCGTAAAAGGCAAACGCAGCCAGTGCGGCGAACAGTACGAACATGCTCTGCCACGGCGCGACGTGGATCAGCGCGGCACCGGCCAACGGCCCCAGCAGCGGGGCAATCAGCGCCACGTTGGCCATCAGCGCGGTGATTTTGATGCACACCGACTCTTCAAACGACTCCTGGATGGTGGCGTAACCCACTGCGCCGATAAAGCACAGGCCAATCCCCTGCAGGAAACGCATAAAGATAAACTGTTCGATGCTGGTCACCAGCAAAATAGCCAGACAGGCGACGATAAAAAACGCCACGCCGGCCAGCATGACCGGGCGACGCCCGCGCCGATCCGACAACGGCCCCAGCAGCCATTGCAGGAAAATACCGCCGGCCAGATAGGCGGTCATTGAGGTTGGCACCCACTCTTCACCGGCGTTGAAATCGGCCACTACCGCCAACATGCCAGGTTGGATCATATCGTTGCCGATATAGGTGGCAAATTCGAACAGCACCAGACAAAGCGGGAATAAAAGCGCCTGTCGACCCAAGCGAGCCGCAGGTGGTAAAGTAGTTTTCATATTTATCGTACTGAAAGTAAAGAAGAAATAAGGAACTGCCAGGGCGGGAAGCGCAATCTGAGCGAGTTGTGGCGGCTATTTTGCCGCCAATTGTTCACCTTAGCAACGATAAGGTGTTGTTTCAGCACATTCTGATATTCGCCGTCAGGGTTGCCACCCACACTTTCGCTCTATAACCTTATTTTAACAAATCAAGATGACAATATTGCGGGCGATCTTTTGAGCAATAAAATTGGCTGGATAGATAACTTGCGCGCCGTAGCGTGCATGATGGTGGTGATGATCCACGCCACCACCTACTACGTCACCAGCGGGGTGGTGGTGGGCGAACATAACTGGGACATCGCTAACGTACTGAACTCACTGTCGCGCGTTTCGGTACCCCTGTTTTTCATGATTTCCGGCTACCTGTTTTTCGGCGAGAAAAGCGCCGGCAAAAAGCATTTCATCCGCATTGGTTGCTGTATTGCGTTTTACAGCGCGGTCGCGCTGATTTATATCGCGGCGTTTACCAAAATCGGTTTCTGGCCGTCGCTGCGCGGCATATTGTTAAAGCCGGTGTTCTACCATCTGTGGTTCTTCTATGCGATCGCGGTGATTTATCTGCTGTCGCCGCTGATCAACGTCAAGCCGGTATCACGCCGCTATCTGGCCGGCGTGCTGGTGATCCTGGCGGTGGTTGCCAATCCCAATACCAGCTCGCTGACCCTGGGTAACGCTCACCTGCTGCCGGTCAATCTGTATATCTACGGAGACACCTTTTACTACCTGCTGTACGCGTTGGCCGGCCGGGCGATTGGCATGATGGACACCCAGGGGCGAGGTACCAGTTGGCTGGCGATATTGGGGTTTGTGGCTAGCGTGGCGTTGATCGTTCAGGGCACCAAAAGCCAGATGTTCATCAACGGTAACTTTGCCGATACTTATTACATCTACTGTGGGCCGCTGGTGTTTATCGCGGCGGTATCCCTGGTGGTATGGTTTAAAAATTGTCTGTCCGAGCCTATTGGCTGGTTGGGCGTTTTTTCCCAACATTCGCTGGCAATCTACGGTTTTCACGCCATTATCGTCAATTTTATGCGCAGCCGTCACCTGACGCTGACCGCCCATCCGTTACTGGATATCTTCTGGGTATTCGGCGTGGCGTTGGCGCTCAGCCTGCTGTTGTCGATGGGATTGCAGAAAATAGACTTTCGGCGGCTGGTGTCATAACGCGGTCGAGCCGCGCTGCTGGGCACGCCGCAGTTGACGACCGGAGGAAAACCCCGCCGCCAGCGCCGCCTTTTCCAGCCCATAGCCCTGTTGCAGACGCTGCTGCGCCACCGCCAGCCGCAGCTGTTCATGGTATTCACGCACGCTGATGCCGACGTGGCTACGGAATAGCCTGGCCAGATGGCGGCTGCTGACATGGGCCTTTTCCGCCACCTGCGGCACCGACCATTCGGCCTCGGGTTCGGCGGCCATCACGTCTTGCGCACGGTGCACCGCCGGGTGCAGATGGTTGCGGTAACGCAGCCAGGGGGAGAGCTGCGGATCATCGCCGGAACGGCGAAAATACACCACCATTTCGCGGGCAATCTCCATTGCCCGTATTGCACCGCATTGACGGTTAATCAAATGCAGCGCCAGATCGATACCGGCGGTAATGCCGGCGCTGGTGTACAGGTTGCGGTCTTCAACAAAGATACGGTTCTCTTTCACCTGCGCGGCCGGGGCCTGCTGACGCATGCGTTCGATCACATCATGGTGGGTGGTGCACTGATAGCCGTCGAGTAGCCCGGCCTGCGCCGCCAGCAGGGCGCCGGAGCAGATACAGACCAGCGTGATGCGCTGCTGCTGCAAATCGGGTTGTAGTGTCGCCAGCCAGTGGCGGGCCTGTTCGGCCGCCTGATGGTCAAAATCGCTACGTGAATCGCGTGCGCCGGGCACCACCACAATAGCGCCGTCTTCCAGTCGGGCGGGCAGCGGCTGCAGCTGGCTCAACGTCATGCCAATCGAGCAGGTGATCTGCGGCAGTGGGCTGATGTAGCGCAGGCTGAATGCCCCAGCCAAACGCAGTGTCTCGGCCGGGCCGCTGACGTCCAGCGACAGCGCGTTGGGCAACATCAAAAAATAGACGGCCTGCGGCATGATTACTCCTGTGAGAGCTGCGCCAGCACTTCATCCACGCTGGCGAGCTGGGCGAAGCGGTCGACCAGCACCGTTTCAGTATGCCGCTTGAGCTGTTCGGTGGTAAAGACTTCTCCACTGGGATGCTGCATCGGGAAAGTCATCGTGGCCTCGGTGACGAAAGTCACCCGATAACCGAGATCGGACGCCACCCGGGTGGTGGTTTCGCAGCACTGTTCGGTGCGGATGCCGGAGATAATCAAGTGATCGATATCCCGTTGGCGCAGCCAGGCGTCCAGACCGGATTCGGTCAGTGCATTGTGCACCTGTTTATGAACGGTGACGTCTGCCTGATGGTTGAGGAACGGCAGCGGTTTTACCCAGCCGGATGCCAGCGAAAACGGCCCCTCCGGTGATACGTGGAAAACATCAACCAAGGCTACGCCCTGCCGGCGACAGCCTTCGATCAGCCGTGTCAGTGCCTGCTGGAAAGCGGGCAGATCTTCTTCCTGCCAGAATGGGCGATGCTGGAATGATTGTTGAACATCGATGATCAATAACGCGCTCTGTGACATTTTCGGCCCTCCGCCAATGGGTATGACGCCATACTGCGCCGTTACTTTGTCTGGCAGAAGGCCAAAAACGGCCATCATGGTGACATCAGCGGACCAGCATCAGGCTTTGCCGACCTGGCCAGCGACCAGCCGCCCCTGATGGAAAGTGGCCGTGCGCGCCGGCAGGCGTGCCACCGCCTCGGCGGAGCAACTGGCGTTGACCAGTACAAACTCTGCGTTGTCCCCGGCCTGCGGCCAGACGCGTTGGCCCTTGTCGTTCAGCGGCAGTACGCCACCGGTCGAGATTGCCATCGCACGGGAGAGGTGGAATTCGTCGGAGCCGCGGTAAAGTTGGGCGTAAAGATTGGCTTTTTCCAGAATGTCACCGCTGCCGAACGGTGACCAATGATCTATTACGCTGTCGGTTCCGGTCATCACAAATACCCCTTTTTCACTGAGCTGCGGCAGCGGCATCATCAGCCCGCCAATCGGCACCGTAGAGGCGATGGTGATTTGCTGCGCCGCCAGCCGGCTAGCGGTTTCCTCCAGTTCACTCGGGTTCAGCACGGTTAGGGCAAACGCATGGCTGATGGTGACTTTACCGCGCAGCGCCGGGTTCTTTTCTACGGTGGCGATCATGTAGTTGATTGCCGCTACCCCGGCGGGGCTGGTTTCATGCAGGTGGATATCGACGCCTTTGCCGGTGTCGAGTGCAATCTGGAACATCGCATCCAGCGACTTCTCCATGGCGCCGTCAACGTTGGTCGGATCCAGTCCGCCGACGTATTGCACCCCCATCTGCATGGCCTCGCGCATCAAGCCGTCGACTTTGGAATGCAGCAGGCCATGCTGCGGGAAGGCGACGATTTCACAGCTGAAGTCCGCCCGGTGGTTTTCCAGCGCACGTTGCAGGTGTTCCAGGCTTTTCAGCCCGCTGACCGGATCGATATTGCAGTGGCTGCGGGCTACGGTGCTGCCTTTCGATTGCAGCAAGGCGATCAGGTTTTCCGCACGCTGCTGCGAGGTGGGCAACAGCTTGGGGATCAAGGTCTGTTCGAGCGCGATCATGTCCATGATGGTTTTGCCCTGACGTGGGCGCGGTGCCTGCCATGGGCCGCTGTAGAAGGTTTTATCCAGATGGATATGCATGTCGCGAAACGCCGGCAACAGCAGTTGGCCCTGCGCCTGATAGCGCGCTACGCCGGCGGGAGGCGTTGCCTCTTTCGGGTGAACTGCGGCAATTTTTCCGTCTTTGATTTCAAGCTGATACAGCGCGGTGCGGGTACCGATCACCGTCTCGCCATCGTACTCAAAACCGTCTTCCAGTCGAACGCCGCTCAGCCAGTAGTGGCTGTCGGTCAGGGTCATAGGTGTGCTCTCTGGTATACATGCGCTGCTCGCTGGCGCGGCGGCTTGCGCCACGCCCCCCGTCAGACCAATGACTGCGCAGGCGGTGGTGAGCTTGCCGGTTTGGCTGAGGAAAGCTCTGCGGCTTTGTTGTTGGTTTTTTTCCACGTTCAATTCCTTAATCCAGAGGTGAGGTGCGTCAAAAGACAGCCACCAATTTAGGAGAGGAGCGCGTGGGTTGGCAGTGACATTTGCCACTGGCGACTATTCGATTTGGCAATAATAAGGGGGCGCTGTTTGGCCCCCTTTCGGTTTTACATCAACGGTAACAGACGGGAATAGAGCTCGCGGAAGGTGCTGCGCAGCGCGGTGTACTGCTGGTGGCGCTCGGCATCCGGGGTATGTACCTGTTCCAGCGGCAATTCAGGCAACAATTCAGCCAGTGAGCGCTGCGGGTTCAGGGCAATCTGAGCCAAGCGGGCCGCCCCCAGCGCCGGGCCAACATCGCCGCCGGTGCGGTATTCCAGCCGCTGACCGCTGATATCCGCCAGCATTTGTCGCCAGAAGGGGCTGCGCGCGCCGCCGCCAATCAGGGTGATACTGGACGGCTGCAGACCGCTGGCGTGCAGTACGTCCATGCCATCAGCCAGGGCGAAACCAACCCCTTCCAGCACGGCGCGCGCCAGGTCGGTTGGCCCATGCTGGTGAGTCAGGCCCCAGAATGCGCCTTTGGCGTTAGGATTGTTGTGCGGCGTACGCTCGCCGGACAGATAGGGCAGGAACCACAGCGGCGCTGCCGCCGGCGGCGCCTGTTCGACATTGCGCAGTAGAGTAGCGACGTCCTCGACGTTGGTAAGTTTGCACACCCAGTCCAGGCAGGATGCGGCGCTGAGCGTGACCGACATCAGGTGCCAGGTGTCGGGCAACGCATGGCAGAAACTGTGTACCGCGCTGGCCGGGTTACTGAGAAAACCGTCGCTGACGGCAAAATAAACGCCGGAGGTGCCGAGTGACAACATCGCCTGCCCCGCCTGATACAGGCCTACGCCGATCGCCCCGGCGGCATTATCACCGCCGCCGGCCACCACCGGCACTGGCGACATGCCCCAACGTTTGGCCAGTTCAATATGGGTCTGGCCGGTGATCTGATTGCCTTCGAACAGCTGTGGCATCTGGCGGCGAGTCAGGCTGCATGCCGCCAGCATCTCCTCGCTCCAGTCGCGCCGCGCCACGTTCAGCCAGCCGGTTCCTGCGGCGTCCGACATGTCGCTGGCGAATTCGCCGGTGAGGCACCAGCGCAGGTAATCCTTGGGCAGCAGGACTTTATCTATACGTTTGAACAGCTCGGGCTCATGCTGCCGTACCCACAGCAGTTTGGGGGCGGTAAAGCCCGGCATCATCAGGTTGCCAGTGATTTGCCGCGACTGCGGCACCGCCTGTTCCAGCGCCAGACACTGTGCGGCGCTTCTGCCGTCGTTCCACAAAATCGCCGGGCGCAGCACCTGCTGACGTGCATCCAACAGCGTGGCACCGTGCATCTGACCGCTGAGCCCAATGGCTTTTACCTGCTGCAGGCTGTGTTGTTTGCCCAGCGCCAGCATCGCGCGGTCGGTGGCGTGCCACCAGTCCTGCGGGGCCTGCTCTGACCATAGGGGATGAGGACGGGAAATGGGCAGCGATTCACCGTGGCTGGCGAGCAATTGGCCCTGCTCGCTGAGCAAAATAACTTTTACGCCGGAAGTGCCGAGATCGATGCCGATATACATGGTTGAGGATCCTTAAAGGCGCGGCGTGTGCCGCGCGATCGGTTAGCCGAACAGATAGCGGTTCATCAGGTTTTCGAGCTGTTCCTGACGGCCGCTGACGTGCTGCGGCGCCAGTGCATGGCCTTCAGCGTACTGCGCCAAGGCTTCGAGCGACAGTTTGCCCTGCAAAATTTGCTGGCCCAATTCACCATTCCAGCCGGCATAGCGTTTTGCTACCTGCTGATGCAACTGGCCGTCAGTCACCATTTTTGCCGCGACCTTCAGTGCCAGTGCCATAGTATCCATGGCGCCAATATGACCATAGAACAGATCGTACTTGTCGGTGCTTTGACGGCGGACTTTGGCATCGAAGTTCAACCCACCGGTGGTGAATCCCCCGGCGTTGAGAATTTCGAACATCACCAGCGCGTTCTCTTCTACGCTGATCGGGAATTGGTCGGTATCCCAGCCCAGCTGTGGGTCACCCCGGTTGGCATCGACAGAGCCGAAAATGCCCAGCGCAATGGCGGTGGCGATTTCATGGTGGAACGAATGGCCTGCCAGCGTGGCGTGGTTGGCTTCGATATTCACCTTGATCTCTTTTTCCAGGCCGAACTGCTTAAGGAAACCATAGACGGTGGCGACGTCGTAGTCGTACTGATGTTTGGTCGGTTCCTGCGGTTTGGGCTCAATCAGCAGGGTGCCCTGGAAACCGGTTTTGTGTTTATGCTCCACCACCATCTGCATAAAGCGGCCAATTTGCTCACGTTCCTGGCGCAAATCGGTATTGAGCAAGGTCTCATAGCCTTCACGCCCGCCCCACAGCACGTAGTTTTCACCGCCCAGGCGCTGGGTGGCGTTCATGGCGGTGAATACCTGGGTGGCTGCCCAACTGAAGATTTCCGGATCCGGGTTGGTGGCGGCCCCGGCGCCATAACGCGGATGGGTAAAACAGTTGGCGGTGCCCCACAGCAGTTTCACGCCGCTGCTGTGCTGCTTTTCTTCCAGCACGTCGGTCATTACCGCAAAGTTGTGCAGATACTCTTTCAGCGAGGCACCTTCCGGTGAGACGTCTACGTCATGGAAGCAGTAGTAAGGTACGTTCAGCTTGTGGAAGAACTCGAACGCCACGTCGGCTTTGCGTTTGGCCAGCGTCAGCGCGTCGCCCGGCTGCTGCCAGGGACGATCGAAGGCACCGACGCCGAACATGTCCGCGCCGTTCCAGCAGAAGGTATGCCAGTAACAGGCGGCGAAACGCAGATGTTCCGCCATGCGCTTGCCAAGCACCAGTTCATCCGGATTGTAGTGATGAAAGGCCAGGGGGTTATTGCTGGTTGGGCCTTCGTAGCGCACTTGCTCAAGCTGATCAAAATAAGGTTGCATTATCGACTCCTGGGTAGCAATGCCCGAGTTACGGGATGGCTTTATCTTCGGAGTTTGCGGCAGACGGCTCAATTACGTTATTTCACACTTAAATTCACAGAATTATTAAATGTGCGGCAGATCCCATAATAAGGGTTTAACCGTGCTTTATTTAAGGCTTCTTTCATTTTTATTTGTCGATGAGCTGTTTTACAGCGTGAAAGCATGACCGCCATCATAAAAATAACATTAAACCAAAAATCGTAATTGGCCGGTAAAAATCAGTAATTGCCGAAGTATAAATAAGCGACAACAATCTGCTCGAAGCTGTGTAATCGGCCTATTTCAATTACCTTCCTTATGCTTTAAATAACAAAGGTATATAAGATGAAATTTAAACCTGTGTTCCTTTCTGTCTGCGCGCTGCTGGCGCTGGCCAGCCAACCGGCGTTCAGCAAAGAAGTCAAAATCGGCATGGCGATCGATGACCTGCGCCTGGAGCGCTGGCAAAAAGACCGCGATATCTTCGTCAGCAAAGCCAAGTCGCTGGGGGCAGACGTGTTTGTCCAATCCGCTAACGGCAATGAAGAAACCCAAATGGCGCAGATCGAAAATATGATCAACCGCGGCGTCGACGTGCTGGTGATTATTCCTTATAACGGCCAGGTGCTGAGCAACGTCATCAGCGAAGCCAAACGGGAAGGCATTAAGGTCCTGGCTTACGACCGCATGATCAATAACGCGGACATCGATTTCTACATCTCCTTTGATAATGAAAAGGTCGGCGAATTACAGGCACAAAGCCTGGTGCAGCGGGTACCGCAGGGCAATTATTTCCTGATGGGCGGCTCGCCGGTGGATAACAACGCCAAGCTGTTCCGCCAGGGCCAGATGAAGGTGCTACAACCGCTGATCGACGGCGGGAAAATCAAGGTTGTGGGCGATCAGTGGGTTGATGGATGGCTGCCGGAAAACGCATTGAAAATCATGGAAAATGCGCTGACCGCCAACAATAACAAGATTGACGCGGTGGTGGCTTCTAACGATGCCACCGCCGGTGGCGCAATTCAGGCGCTTGCCGCACAGGGTCTGGCGGGCAAAGTCGCCATTTCCGGCCAGGACGCCGATCTGGCGGCGGTGAAGCGTATCGTCGCCGGCACCCAGACCATGACGGTCTATAAGCCAATCAGCAAACTGGCCGATGAGGCTGCGGGCATTGCCGTGCAGCTGGGCAAGGGCGAACAGCCGAAAACCAACGCCAGCTTAAATAACGGCAGCAAAGAAGTGTCCTCCTGGTTATTAACGCCGATCCCGGTGGATAAAGCGAATATTGACAGCACCATTATTGCCGACGGTTTCCACAAAAAAGCTGACATTCAATAATTCCGAAAGCCGGTAATGTGGAGGGAATAATGCCCAACCTATTAGAAATGAAAAATATCACCATGCAGTTCGGTGCGGTTAAGGCGGTGGATAATGTCAGTCTGAAACTGGAAGCTGGCCAGGTATTATCGCTGTGTGGTGAGAACGGTTCGGGAAAATCCACCCTGATGAAAGTGCTGTGCGGAATATATCCACACGGCAGTTATCAGGGAGATATTTATTTCTCTGACGATTTATTGACGGCGAAAAATATTCGCGACACCGAGCAGAAAGGTATTGCCATCATTCACCAGGAGCTGGCGCTGGTAAAGCAGATGACGGTGCTGGAAAACATGTTTCTCGGCAATGAATGGCGCCGCTACGGGGTGATGGATTATGACGCCATGTACCTGCGCTGCCGACGTATGCTGGCGCAGGTCAAACTGGAGGTGGATCCCAATACGCCGATTGGCGAACTCGGGTTGGGGCAGCAGCAACTGGTGGAGATCGCCAAGGCGCTGAACAAACAGGTTCGGCTACTGGTATTGGATGAACCTACGGCTTCGCTGACGGAAAGTGAAACCGCCACGCTGCTGGCGATCATCGGGGATCTGCGCGATCACGGTATTGCCTGTATCTACATTTCGCACAAGTTGAACGAGGTGAAGGCGATCTCGGATCTGATCTGCGTGATCCGCGATGGCAAGCACATCGGCACCGGTCCGGCGGCGGAAATGAGTGAGGACGACATTATCGCCATGATGGTGGGGCGAGAGCTGACCGAGCTGTATCCGCAACAACAGCATGAGATAGGCGAGGTGATCCTGCAGGTGGATAACCTGACCGCCTGGCATCCGGTTAACCGTCAGGTTCGCCGAGTGGACGATGTCTCTTTCAGCCTGCGGCGCGGCGAAATACTCGGCGTTGCCGGGCTGGTCGGCTCAGGGCGTACCGAAACCATGCAGTGCCTGTTCGGCGTCTACCCTGGTCGTTGGCAGGGCAGCATTACCCTCAATGGTCAGCCGGCCACTATCAACAACTGCCGTCAGGCGATGCGCTACGGTATTGCCATGGTGCCGGAAGACCGCAAGCGTGATGGCATCGTCCCCGTGATGGGCGTCGGGGCCAATATGACGCTGGCGGCGCTGAGTGATTTCAGCGGCATGCTGACGGTCATCGACGACGCCCATGAACAGGCAACCATCCGCCAGTCGCTGGCGCAGCTGAGGGTGAAAACCTCCTCGCCAGAACTGGCTATCGCCCGCTTGAGCGGGGGCAATCAACAGAAGGCGATTCTGGCCAAGTGTCTGCTGTTGAAGCCGAAAATCCTGATTCTGGATGAGCCGACGCGCGGCATCGACATCGGTGCAAAACAAGAAATCTATAAATTAATCAATCAACTGGTACAGCAGGGGATTGCGGTGATCGTGGTTTCTTCCGAGTTGCCGGAAGTGCTGGGATTAAGCGATCGGGTGTTGGTGATGCACCAGGGGCGCATCAAGGCTTCGTTGATCAACCGCGGTTTGACCCAGGAACAGGTGATGGAAGCCGCTTTGAGGAGTGAAACAGATGTCGAAAAACACGCAGTCTGAAGCGTTGGTAGCGGCAAGGGTGGAGAAAAAAACGACGATGAAGCTGAAATCCATCAATTTGCAGGTGTTTGTAATGTTGGCGGCGATAGTCGTCATTATGCTGTTCTTTACCTTTACCACCGAAGGGGCCTATCTCAGCGCGCGTAATATCTCCAACCTGCTGCGCCAGACGGCGATCACCGGCATTTTGGCAGTCGGAATGGTGTTCGTGATCGTTTCGGCGGAAATCGATCTGTCGGTCGGTTCGATGATGGGGCTGCTGGGCGGCGCGGCGGCGATTTTTGACGTCTGGTTCGGTTGGCCGTTGCCGCTGACCATCGTGGTGACGCTGGTGGCCGGTCTGCTGTTGGGGGCCTGGAACGGCTGGTGGGTTGCCTATCGCAAAGTCCCTTCGTTTATTGTCACTCTGGCGGGGATGTTGGCCTTTCGCGGCATCCTGATCGGTATCACCAATGGCACCACGGTGGCACCGACCAGCAGCGCCATGTTGCAAATCGGTCAGAGCTATTTACCGGGTGGGCTGGGTTTCGGTATCGGCGCTGTGGGGCTGATGCTGTTTGTGGCCTGGCAATGGCGGCGGCGCAGCCGACGCGTACAGCTGGGGTTGCCGGTAGCCACGCCGACCGGTGACGTAACCCGGCAGAGCATTTTGGCGCTGCTGGTACTCGGCGCAATCTATTTGCTCAACGACTATCGCGGGGTGCCTACGCCGGTGCTGATCCTGACCGCGCTGATGCTGGCGGGGATATTTATGGCCACCCGCACCGCCTTTGGCCGTCGGATTTACGCCATCGGCGGCAATATTGACGCTGCGCGCCTGTCGGGCGTCAACGTCGAGCGCACCAAACTGGCGGTGTTTGCCATCAACGGTCTGATGGTGGCGATTGCCGGTCTGATCCTCAGTTCGCGGCTGGGCGCCGGTTCGCCTTCGGCGGGCAATATTGCCGAGCTGGACGCCATCGCTGCCTGCGTGATTGGCGGCACCAGTCTGGCCGGAGGCATAGGCAGCGTGGCCGGGGCGGTGATGGGGGCGTTTATCATGGCCTCGCTGGATAACGGCATGAGCATGTTGGACGTACCGACTTTCTGGCAGTACATCGTCAAGGGGGCCATTTTGCTGCTGGCGGTGTGGATGGATTCCGCCACCAAGCGCCGGGCATAAGAATATATCCTTCATACTTGAAGCTGCATCTGTGTTGGCTACACTCACTCACCGGAATCACTTACTTTAGTAAGCTCATCGGAATGAGTTCCTTTGCCGCCTTGATACAACTCCAATTATTTTGGATATAGCGCCCGCGGTCACAGTTATGAGGTGATGCTTGCTGCTCTCGCAGAGAATACCCTGTAGCTTTCAAGTTGCAGCCAGGCGACTCACTCGCCATCCCCAGACAGGGTAGGGGCGCTGCATGCTGCGCCCGCCTTAATCGGGGCGAATTTATTCGCCCCCTACCGTCACTGGGGGTTACCGGGGATACCGCATGTTCGAAAAGCGCTTTCGCATTACGTTGCTGTTCAACGCCAATAAAGTGTATGACCGCCAGGTGGTTGAGGGCGTTGGTGAGTATTTACAGGCTTCACAGTGCGATTGGGACATCTTTATCGAAGAGGATTTTCGTTGCCGCATCGACAACATCAAGGACTGGCTGGGCGATGGGGTGATTGCCGATTTCGACGACCGTGAAATCGAACATTTGCTGCATAACGTCAGGGTGCCGATCGTCGGTGTGGGCGGCTCTTATCATCGTGATGAGGATTACCCGCCGGTGCATTACATCGCCACGGATAATCAGGCGTTGGTTGAGGCGGCGTTCAGCCACCTCAAGGACAAGGGCATTAATCGCTTTGCCTTCTACGGCTTGCCGAGCGAAGGCGGTAAACGTTGGGCGCAAGAGCGTGAACATGCTTTCCGTCAGCGGGTGGCGCTGGAGCAGTATCAGGGCGTGGTCTATCAGGGCATGGCCACTGCGCCGGAGAATTGGCAATACGCCCAGAACCGGCTGGCGGACTGGGTACAGACGCTGCCGCAGCAGACCGGCATCATCGCCGTGACTGATGCCCGGGCACGCCATCTGCTGCAGGTTTGCGAACATCTGGACATTGCGGTGCCCGAAAAGCTATGCGTCATCGGCATCGACAATGAAGAACTGACGCGCTACCTGTCGCGGGTGGCGCTGTCTTCCGTGGCGCAGGGCACCCGCCAGATGGGCTACCGTGCCGCCAAGCTGCTGCATCAGTTGCTCGATCGTCGTGAGCTGCCGCTGCAACGTATTCTGGTGCCGCCGGTGAAGGTGATCGAGCGCCGTTCCACCGACTTTCGTTCGCTGCGTGATCCGGCGGTGATCCAGGCCATGCATTATATTCGCCATCACGCCTGTAAGGGTATCAAGGTCGAACAGGTGCTCGATGCGGTAGGGCTGTCGCGTTCCAATCTTGAAAAACGCTTCAGAGATGAAACCGGCGAAACCATCCACCATGTAATCCATCAGGAAAAGCTGGATCGGGCCTGTAACCTGTTAAAGGCAACTTCATTGACCATCAACGAGATTTCGCAGATGTGCGGCTACCCCTCACTGCAGTATTTTTACTCGGTATTCAAGAAGGGTTACGACATGACGCCGAAAGATTACCGCGAGCGTTACGGTGAGGTCGGGTATTAGGCCGGGTGCATTCGCGATGGCCACACAGCTGTCTTTACACCAATCCGCAAAACGCCTTCAGCCGTTCGGCCAGTGCCGGGGTGGCGGCGGGGGCACCGTCGCGGTAATACAGCGCCAGTTCGATGCTGTCGATCGGCGGTAACCCTTCGGCGATGCCGAGCACCCGGTGGCTGGGCAAGCGACAGCTCGCTGGCAACAGTGTGACGCCTAACCCGGCGGCGGATGCGGCGGTGAGAGCCGCCAGACTGGCACTGCTGTAGCCGATGCGCCAGCGCTTGCCAAGGTTATCCAGCGCCTGGCACAGGTCATCACGGTATAGGCCATTGAGCGGGAACACCGCCAGCGGTACCGGGGATTGTTCGATGGCCGGAAAGGCCAGGCTATCCAGCCACAGTAGCGGCTCCGGCCTGGCGGCGCGCGGAGGTTGACTACGACGCTGTTTCACCAGGATCAGGTCCAGTTCTTCACGGGCATAGGCGCTGTGCAGATCGGCGCTCAGGCCGCTGGTGACGTCCAGCCGCAGGTGCGGGTGCGCCCGGCTGAATTCCGCCAGCAGTTCAGTAGTCGGTGCCGCGAAATCCTCCGGCATCCCCAACCGCAGTACGCCGTCGCGCCAGATACCGGTCAGGGCGTCGTGTGCCTCTTCATTCAGCGCGATGATCCGCCGCGCATAGCTCAACAGTTTGACGCCTTCCTCGGTCAGCAACACCTGATGAGAGGAGCGCTCAAACAGCGGTTTACCGAGCATCTCCTCCAACCGACGCACCTGCTGGCTGACGGTAGACTGCGATAAAAATACCCGGTCCGCGGCGCGGGTGAAGCTACCGCTGTCGCACACGGCGACAAAGCTGAGCAATAACTGCGGATTGAACATCGGGTAGCGATTCATTTTCCCACTGCTGGCTATTTTATTATTTAATTTCCCAATACTAGCGGCGTTGCCTAGAGTAATGCAACGCTGCGGCGTACAGGTTGTGACGTCGCACTCTTCACCCCGGAAGTTCAGGAATAGACCGTGTTAAATCATTTTATTGCTCCCCCTTTCTTACGCCGCTGGTTCAATCCCCTGCTGTGGGTACTGGTGATGATTGGCTTGAATATGCGGCCGTTGCTGACGTCTATTGGCCCGCTGCTGCCGACGCTGCGCCAGGCTACCGGGCTGAGTTTTGGCGGCGCGGCCCTGCTGACCACCTTGCCGGTGTTGATGATGGGGCTGATGGCGTTGGCTGGCGGTGCCATCAACCGTTTGTTCAGTGAACGCACCAGCGTTGTCCTGAGTTTGCTGGCCATTGGCCTGGGTGCTGCCTGGCGCGAGCTGGCACCGGGCAGCACGCAGTTGATGTTGAGTGCAGTGCTGGGCGGGCTGGGGATTGGCGTTATCCAGGCGGTGATGCCCGGTATTATCAAGCATCATTTTCTCAAGCAGATGGCGTTGGTGGCCGGGCTGTGGTCGGCGGCGCTGATGGGCGGCGGTGGGCTGGGGGCGGCGATTACCCCCTGGCTGATGAGTGTGGGCCATGACTGGCATAGCGCGCTGGCCTGGTGGGCAGCGCCGGCGCTGGTGGCGTTGATCGCCTGGTGGCCCGTCAGCCGAGGTTTGGCACGCCTGACGCCGTCCGGTACTGCTCGCGGACCGAGCTTATGGTGCAGCCGTCGCGCCTGGTTGCTCGGTGCCTATTTCGGTTTGATTAATGGCGGCTACACCAGCCTGATCGCCTGGCTCCCCCCTTATTACATGCAGCTCGGCTGGCAGCCGCAGGCCAGCGGGTCGCTATTGGCGCTGATGACCTTCGGCCAGGTCGTGGGGGCGCTGCTGTTGCCCGCCTTGGCGCGCGCTACGGACCGCCGTCCGCTGTTGTTGCTGGCGCTGATCATGCAGTTGGCAGGTTTCATCGGCCTTATCTACCTGCCGCAAACGCTGCCTTGGCTGTGGGTACTGCTTTCCGGCCTGGGGCTGGGCGGTGCATTCCCGCTGTGTCTGGTGCTGGCACTCGACCATATTCCGCACCCGGCGGCGGCGGGGCGACTGGTGGCGTTTATGCAGGGTATCGGCTTCCTGCTGGCGGGTACGACGCCGTACATTTCCGGCCTGTTGCGTGATTACAGCGGTGGCTTTGTGCTCGATTGGCAAATTCACGCACTGCTGGTGGTGGTGCTTATCGCCATCACCTGGTGCTTCCATCCGCACAGCTACCGGCGAGCGTTCGCCGAATAATATTTCTGTCATTGCGGCTCCCTATAGTGACGTTGCTTTTACTTCTGGGCGATAACAACAAAAAGGGAACCATGACATGCACATCACCAAAACTCGTCTGGCGCTGTTGGCTGGCTGTATGGCGCTGAGCGGTAACCTGTGGGCTGACGCCCAACCGGTGTCTGCGACGCTGGCCGGGCATGCGATACTGGCGGTAAAATCCAGTATTGCGGCGCCACAGGATGCTCCCACCGATTTGCAACAAAGCGGTAAGTACACCAGCGGCAAACGCGTGACGGAACTGGGCAGCGTGGCGGGAAAATCCGCCGATCGCATGACCGGTATCGGCCTGCCGATCGCGGGCCAACCCCTTCAGGGCCATTCCGGTATCAAGCACATGCCTGACGGCACCTACTGGGTGTTGACCGACAACGGCTTCGGCAGCAAAGCCAACTCACCGGATGCGATGCTGTACCTCAATCACTACAAAATCGACTTTGACAACGGCACGGTGACGCCGCTGAAAACGGTATTCCTGCACGATCCTGACCAGAAAGTGCCGTTCCATATCGTCAATGAGAGCACCGACCAGCGTTACCTGACCGGCAGTGACTTCGACCCGGAAAGCTTCCAGTTCGCCGACAATGCCCTGTGGATCGGCGATGAATTTGGCCCTTACCTGATCAAGGCCGATCTGGACGGTAAGGTTTTGGCGGTGTTCGACACCAAGGTGGAGGGCAAGGTAGTCAAATCGCCGGATAACCCGACGCTGACCCTACCGGGTGCACCGGATGGCAAACAGAACTTCCAGGTGGCGCGTTCCAAGGGTTTTGAGGGCATGGCGGCATCGCCGGACGGCAGCAAGCTGTACCCGTTGCTTGAGGGCGCGCTGTGGGATGGCGAAAAGTTAGAAAACCGCGATGGAAAACGTTACCTGCGGGTGCTGGAATTTGACGTGAAACAGCAGGCCTGGACTGGCCGCAGCTGGCAGTACGTGCTGGAAGACAACCAGAACGCCATCGGCGATTTCAATATGATCGACGCTACCCATGGCCTGGTGATTGAGCGTGATAATGGCGAAGGTACGCCGGACAAAGCTTGTGCGGCGGGTGCGCCAACCGACAACTGCTTCAGCCAGGTGGCGAAGTTCAAGCGGGTATATAAAATCGCTTTTTCTGATGCCAACGTCGGCAAACCGGTCGATAAACTGGCTTATATCGACCTGTTGAACATTCAGGACCCGAACAAGTTGGCGCGCAAACCGCTGAACAACGGTGTGCTGACCTTCCCGTTCTTCACCATTGAAAACGTCGACGTGGTGGACGGCAGTCATATTATTGTCGGTAACGACAATAACTTCCCGTTCTCCTCCAGCCGCCAGCCGAACATGGCGGATGACAATGAATTTATCCTGCTGGACGTCAAAGATCTGTTGAAGCCGTAATTCTGCCGGCCTCCGGTATTTTTGCCGGGGGCCGCCGCTATTTCCCTCTTAGCGCTAAGGATAAACTGCGCTATAATCAGGCTCTTGCTTCTGACTCCCGAAGGAAGATCCTCGTCCCCGGTGGGGCGGCCGGACTTCAAATCCGGTTGGGGCCGCCAGCGGTCCTGGGCAGGTTCGACTCCTGTGATCTTCCGCCAAAGCTTGTCCTGATAGTTCCCGATAAATCCATGAAAATACAATAAATCAATACATTGATTGGATTTCTTGTCCGTATAAGTCCGTGTGCTACTGCCTGAATCCGTGAAAAATGTGTATAGTGATGCGTATAGAGTTTTTATACACAGAATCCACGTATACACATGCTTCTAACTGACATACAAATTCGACGCTCCAAACCGCAGGAAAAACCCTACACCCTCAACGACGGCCAAGGTCTATCCCTTCTTATCAATACTGATGGGAGCAAAGGTTGGCGTTTTCGCTATCGCTATGCCGGAAAAGCCAAGCTGATGTCCTTTGGTACCTACCCATTGATAACGCTTGCTGAAGCGCGAGAAAAGCGTGGGGAGGCTCGTAAGCAGGTAGCGAATGGAATTGACCCAGTAGCCGAGAAAAAGGCGCAAAAGCTCGCTCAGAAGCTTTCCGTTGAGAACTCCTTTGAAGCAATTAGCCGCGAGTGGCACACGAACAAGGCTGACCGGTGGACTCTGGCCTACAGGGAAGAAATCATGCGCACTTTTGAGCAGGATGTATTTCCGTATATTGGTCAACGGCCCATTGCCGAAATTAAGCCCTTAGAGCTGCTGGAAGTGCTGCGGCGCATTGAGAAGCGTGGGGCATTGGAGAAGACCCGTAAGGTTCGCCAGCGCTGTGGGGAGGTCTTCCGCTACGCAATTATTACCGGCAGGGCGGAGTATAACCCAGCCCCAGATCTCGCCAGCGCGCTAGCCGTTCCCAGACAAAAGCACCATCCGTTCCTTTCGGCCGAGGAACTACCTTACTTTGTTAAGGATTTGGAAGGATATACCGGTAGCATCATCACTAAGAATGCAGCGAAGATCGTTATGCTGACCGGCGTGCGCACGCAAGAAATGCGCTTTGCCACGTGGAAAGAGATCGATCTTGAGCGCGCCATCTGGGAGATCCCTGCCGAACGTATGAAAATGCGCCGCCCGCACATTGTGCCGCTATCTACTCAGGTGGTTGAACTGTTTAAACAGCTACAACCGATCACCGGTCACTATCCTTACATTTTCATTGGACGAAACAACCGCAGAAAGCCTATAAGTAAGGAAAGTGTGAATCAGGTAATAGAGCTGCTGGGATATAAGGGGCGCGCCACCGGTCACGGTTTCAGGCATACGATGTCCACTATCCTACATGAACAAGGTTTTGATTCTGCATGGATTGAGATGCAGCTAGCGCATGTGGATAAGAATGGTATTCGGGGGACTTATAATCATGCGCAGTATTTGGATAAGCGTAGATATATGATGCAATGGTATTCAGAATATATTTTAAAATAAAAAAGCCCCTATTAGTAGGGGCCGTTTTTAGTTCTTATTTTTAATCTGCCGAGATTTTGGAATCTCTAATTTCGATGTTTTTCCTGCCTCGACTAAAGAGCCCATCATGTTTTTTTTCCATTCAGGCCACGTTGAGACAATCTTTTGTGTTTCAACTATATGTTTAATAAGGTCATTGTCAGTTGGCATCTTTTACTCCTATCATGGCTCCGAACAACATAACAGAAAGCTGCTCTTTTTCAAAGTAAGAAACAGGTAACATTTTTGTTCTTAAAGAAGCAGTGTTTTCTGACCAGACTTTAACTTTTCCATCTTTGTCTTTTCTTATTAGTGGTCTTCCTCCTCCATTTGCGATAGAGAATAAACTAAAAAATACTTTTGGGCCAATTCCAATAAACGGCTCAAATAATACTTTTTCAATGACTTTTCTGTCATTTGTTGTTGATTCATTATGGAAATCGAATGCTTTACTTTTCGGGTATGGCTCTATATATATAACTCTTTTTATTCCAGATGCTATGATATGTTTTGCACAATTGTGGCAAGGGAATGTAGTGCAATATATTGATGTGTCTATTGTGCTAATATTCCCCCTGGCACAAGCTATAATCGCCTCCATCTCGGCATGGACTACCCTTCCATATTCAGTTATGTCTTTTATTTTACTTTTCTTTAATATTTTTCTAATGTTATCTTGGCTTTTTTTAGGTATTTTACTTATTATATCTTCTATGATTTCATTTTTTTGCTCTACGTTGGAATCCACACCTCTGGTGTAGTCCCTCCCTAAGGGAAAGTCTACTATTTCATCATCTTCATAATCTGGCCAGTATAAACCACCACCAAATTGAGGTACATCATTGGCACCTGTTGATATGATATTTTTATTTTTTGCAATTACGGCACCAACTTGCCGAGAAAGGTCCGCAGATCTCAACGCTGAGGAAAATGCCATATACATTGCAAATTCATCAAATGTGGGTGTAATGAATGGATTGCTAAATAATAATTCAAAAATTCTTTTTATATCATTTTTTAGTCTATCGTCGTTTCCGTCTTGACTAATGAAAAAGTCAGAGAGATGATACGTGTCTCGAGTATGCTGTCCATGACCATCATCCTCATTTTCATCTCTTTCGATCAATTTTAGAGCTTTACTTTTTTCTACCCCTTTATGATCAACTAGGTTCTTTAATCTTCTTTCTTTGTCAGCGAAAACACCAAAGAGATAAAACCCGTTTCCATATATCTTACGTAACTCCTCTACTTCTTCAGGATGCTTTATTGAGTTTATTATATAAGCAATCCCTTTCGGTTGGTTCGAGGTTGTTTTTGATTTCTCCCTTATTTCATTTATCTTCGTAATTGCTCCCAATGCTAGTATGTAATTACACTCACTGTCTTCCCTTATTTTATTACCTAATGTCATTAAACCATCTATTCTCTCATAGTTATCTTTGAAGCTATTTTTTTTGGTTATTTCGGAGATTACATCTTTTGATATTCTTATTTCCTCACAGTTAAAGTCATAAAGTGTTAGTCTCTCTTTTATTTTCAAAGTAAGACTTTCAAGGTCTGTCCCTACGGAGCAAACAAGTCCAATTACTAATTCTGACGGAGGCTCTTCAGAGTATATTAGTTTTATTTTTTCTTGTAGCGTACTATTGTTTGTTATTATTATTTCTGTTTTTTTATCTTCAGGTATTTTCTCTATTATTTTTATAATATCCATTTTTATCTCACATAAACTATGTCATGTATATTGAATAGACCTTTTTGATAATTATTTGTAATATTAAATGGTAATAAGTAAGTTGTTATTTATGCAAATAAATAATTTACATTGAAATCATTTCATTGTTGTTTGTTTTTTGACTTCCAATACTGATATTAAATAATTAAAAGTCCCCCAAACCCCTATGCGCGCAATGCTATCCCCGCCTCGCCTGCCCGCTTCATGTGTCGCTTTTCATGCAGGTGCATTAACGGGTGAAAACCGCGTCAGTACTGGTGCGGAAGGGAGCGCAAAGTGCATTTTATTGCATGCAAAATCATGCACTCTATGCATGCATGCGTAATTTAGCACCGGCTAGCCAGGAAAAAGGCTGTTTTCGGGTGAGGGCCGGGGGCGCGCGCAGCATCGGTATGGAGGTGAACCTGGTTATCCCATTAGGTTGATGCTCGTGATTTGTCTCTTGTTCGGCCTGTGTGTCTCATTAGTTGATTACCGTGCAGTATCGTTAACTATCCCGGACGAGTTTTCCTTTTGATAACCCTTCTAAAAATGACTGAAACATTACCATTGCAATTTTAGTTCTTACATAAACTCTTCACCACTGTTCATTTAAGTAAAAAATATAGTTAAATCAATAAATAAAATGGTGATTAGTACAGTTTAAACTCGTCACTCAGTGTCCACTGCTGTTCACCTGGCTAAAAAGGCCCTTTCTCTGGCTAGCCTATGGCTGCCCCTTTATCCTGTTTTAACCTATTAATAATCTCTTATTCATTGCTTATTCTTTTCTAAGGCGTTGCCAATGATTGTCAATAATGGTCAATATTAATCAATGTTCCCATTTGATTGAAAAACAATCAGAAAAGCTCTGCCACCACACAACATCCCCTTGTTGCCAACCCCTAAAATATTCACATAATAGGGCGCTACCAGAGTTCACTCAGTCCCGGCCAGAGCTGACCGGACACAAAGAGGTAGCACTACATGATTTCAGCCTCCCGCCCCGTTAACGTCACACCTTCCCCTGTCGTGCACAGTAATTACACCCCACGCGAACGCTTTATTCGTCTGCCGGAAGTGCTTTACACCACCGGTCTGTCACGCTCTACCGTTTACGAGATGATGACTCGCAAGCAGTTTCCGGCCCAAATCTCGCTGGGTGGCAAAAACGTCGCCTGGCTGGTTTCCGAAGTGGAACAGTGGATGGATGAACGCATTGCCAACCGCCATCAGGGAGCCACAGTATGATGCAGTTAACCCTGGGCCGACACAGCTTTACCCTGAACGACAACGACGCGCTGTTTGTGGCCGAAGCCATCCTGCTGCAGTGCCAGCATCCGGATATCGTCTTACCGGAACACCGTAGCACTAAACACAATATCATCCGTCTGACCAGCCGCCGGGCTGAATCACACCTGTTTTGCACCGGGCCGGTGTCTCTGAGCGATGCAGCCGCTGCCCCCATCACCACCTGCAAACCGGTCGTTGATCACTATGCGATCGATTGAACTTCCGGGGGTGTCTTACGGCTTGCCCCTGTGTCCAGCCCTGCGCTATAGTCCCCCCGCTGTCGCACAATCGGCAGCCGGGCGTGGAAACCCGTGTAACTCAATGGCGACACAACACGCGCCTAGCGTGTTTTTTTATGTCGCGGCCTTAGTGTGCTCATTTTTTGCACAGTGGTTTTTATGCTACTGTGGATGTCAAACAATGGTGGCTCAGGCGGGGCTGACTTCGGTCAGGCCGGTATCCATTGAGGCCGGTATTTCCACCCCCGTCTGGGCTACCACCCATAAGCGTGGAAACTTCGGTGGTAGCAATAACCATTACTCAATGGAGGCTGCCACCATGGCTACGACCCTCATCCCGACTCACCCCAAATTCTGTTTCCTGTTTGCGGCTATTCGCCGTAACGCCCTGACGGCAACCCCGTGCATGCTGCGCACCGTGGCCGACTCCGAACGTAGCGCCCGTCGCCTGCTGTCACGTGACTACATTCTGGCGTTTGCTGGTCGTCTGCCCGTACAGGAGGTGGCATGAACACACTGGCCGCCCGTTTCTACAGTGAAACCCATTACACCATCCCGCATGCGGACTTCCTGCGTCTCCAGCACGCACATTCTACTGGCGTGCTGTTCCTCGACATGCTGGACACGCTCGAATCGACCGGCCAGTGTCCGGACGCCGTTCAGAAAGCTGCCTTTACGTCGGTTATTGCCGTGCTGACTGACCAGCTCGGCCACGTCGTCAACACCTGTGAACCCCAACTTCTTGCCAGCATGGAGGCACCCGCCGCATGAACACCCAATCCTGTTTACCGATTGAAGTCCGTACCGCCGTTTTCCGTCGCGCCGTGGCGCAGGCCTATCTGGATACCTGCGCCTTTTACCGGGTGAGCCTGGGTTACACGCTGGACGAACCGCAGATGACGATTGCCTTGCACCTGGAGGGGTATTTTGTGCGTCAGTACGGCGCAGAAGACGGCATGGACATGGCGTGCACCATGCTGAGCGACATGGTACAGCCGGACGTTCTGGTGGCCGCGCCGCGCCTGACCGCGCAGGGGCAAAAGATGATGGACGAGCTGTGTTGCGAGCGCCTGTTGGCGGCACAGCACGCCACCGTACACTGAGGAGAAGAACATGAGCGCCCACTTCGTTTCCCAGACCGTACGCACCGCCACCGGCCACTGGCCGGTGATATTCCCGGCTCTCGGCATCGCCTTGCAGCCGAACGGCAAGCCGCAGCCGTGCCCGACCTGCGGCGGTAAAGACCGCTTCCGTTTCGACAACCAGGACGGGCGCGGCACCTGGTTCTGCAATCAGTGCGGGGCCGGTGACGGCCTCAATCTGGTGGAAAAAGCCCTGTCGTTGTCTGCCAGGGCCGCCGCCGAACAGGTGGCTGCCGTGATGGGGGATAACGCCAACGCCCTGCCACCGGCCGCTGAGACCTGCCATGCCTCACAGAAGGTCGGCGTGCAAGACAAAGCTGACGCCCAGCGAAAGGCAGCGCGACAGGCACAGGCTCTGGTGGCTGCCGCTCAGTGCAAAAGCGGCAACGCCTACCTGAGCGCCAAAGGCTGGCCGGAGGTAGAAACCCTGACCCTGCACGGCCAGCCGCTGCGCGTCGGCGGTATCACCTTCCAGCCCTATGACCTGTTGCTGCCGCTGCATAATGCCGGAGGCGAGGTGGTCAACGTGCAGCTGATTAACGCCAGCGGTGACAAGCGGATGCTAGCAGGCGGACAGGTGAAAGCCGCCTGTCACACCCTCTGCGGCACGGACAACGCTGTTATATGGCTCACCGAAGGCTACGCCACCGGTCTTACCGTGCACCGCCTGACTGGTGAGACGGTGTGCGTGGCGCTCAGCGCCAATAACCTGGCCGCCGTGGCGCAGCAGCTGCGCAGCCACTACCCGGATGCGCGGTTGCTGCTGGCGGCTGATAATGACCGGAACGGCACTGGGCAGACCCGCGCCGTCGAGGCGGCCACACTCATCGACGGCACTCCGGCACTGCCGCCCACGGAAGGCGACTGGAACGAGGTCTACTGTAATCAGGGGATTGAGGCCACGCACGCGCAGCTACAGGTATTCAGTCAGCCGCCGCAGCCCAGCCCGTTCGACACGCTGAGCGATGCCGACTTAAAAGCCATGAGCGCCAGCGAGAAAGCCGAACTGCTGGCCGAGCACTACGGTAACACCCTGGCGGTGCCGCCGGTGGGGGAAGAACTCTGCCGCTATACGCGCGGCGCCTGGCAGGTGCTGCCACACCGGCAACTGAGCCGGGAGATTGCCGCGCTGTTTCAGAAGGTGCGTGCGCCGTTCTCCGCCGCCGGTATCAACAGCATTTTGGACACCCTCAAACTGATGGTGCCGCAGATGGGCGACCCGGCCCGCCGGTTGATAGGTTTTCGTAACGGGGTATTCGATACCGTCAGCGGCCAGTTCAGCGCCCACCGGCAAGAGCACTGGCTGCGCACCGTCAACAGTGTGGACTACACGCCGCCGCGTGCTGGGGAGAATCTGGCCGACCATGCGCTGTACTTCTGGCAGTGGCTGACGCGGGCCGCCGGGGGCGATCACGACAAGCAGGAGCGTATCCTCGCGGCACTCTTTATGGTGCTGGCCAACCGTTATGACTGGCAGCTGTTCCTCGAGGTGACCGGCCCCGGCGGCAGCGGCAAGAGCGTGATGGCGGCTATCGCCCGGCTGCTCGCCGGAACCGACAACACCACCTCGGCCACTATCGATAACCTGGAGTCGGCGCGCGAGCGGGCCAGCGTGGTCGGCTTCTCGCTGATTATCCTGCCCGACCAGGAAAAATGGAGCGGTGACGGGGCGGGTATCAAGGCCATCACCGGCGGCGATGCGGTCGCCATCGACCCGAAATACCGCGATGCCTATGCCGCCCACATCCCGGCGGTGATACTGGCGGTCAACAACAACCCGATGCAGTTCAGCGACCGCAGTGGCGGGGTATCCCGGCGGCGGGTGATTATCACCTTCCCGGACGCGATACCGCTGGCCGAACGCGACCCGCAGCTGTTGGACAAAATTACTAATGAGCTGTCAGTCATTGTGCGCCACCTGATGCAGCGCTTTGCCAACCCGAACGAGGCCCGCACATTGCTCCAGGCGCAGCAAAGCTCGGACGAGGCGCTGAACATCAAACGACAGGCCGATCCGCTGGTTGATTTTTGCGGTTACCTGACGGTGCTGGGCACCCCGGAAGGCATGATGATCGGTAATGCCAATATCATCCCGCCTAACCCGCGCCGCTACCTGTACCACGCCTATCTGTCGTTTATGGCGGCACGGGGCTATCAACACGTGATGAATCTGACGGCGTTTGGGCTGGCGGTGCCGCAAACTTTGAGAGAGTACGAGAAAACCCTGCTTAAGCGTAAAACCCGGCTGGGGATGCAAACCAATGTGGTTTTGAGTGAGGAGTGTGAAGCTGAGTGGTTGCCGAAGTGCGGTATTGTGTGAAAGGCAGCGGGCCGAGCTGTGGGGGGGTCAATGTGCATTATTTGATATCTAAGGGAAAAATAAATAATTTATTATTCTGGATTAGGAAATTATGATCTTTTTTAGAACGACTGAATGTGATGATATTGAACGGACTGCGAAAATTACATGTTGTCACTAGAGAGTTTACAATGCTGATGCCATAGTAGAGCATCAGCATTCTCAAGTTATGGGGTGGTTGAGTTCGAAAAGACTCTCTCCACTTCTTCTGCTAATGAAAGTAATTCTCTATCACGTCCTGGCAATCCATTTAATTCAAATCCGACATGAAGATTTCCCTTGACTCGACTGGTCGGAATTGTAATAGCCGGAAGTCCGGCATTACTTGCTGGCAGAGTGTTTTTCAAATATGCATAATTTGAAGAAACCAGCTCATTATTTAATAGGGCACTATCTTCATTGGCGTTGATTTTGGTTGCAAATGCGACTGTTGTGGGTAAAGCTATCGCATCTAGATTGTTATCTGCAAAAAGGCTATCAAATCTCTTAATTAGATCACGCCTTTCTATATTTATAGTATTCATATAGGTTGCATCGTCTATTCTGTAGTCTGATTTTGGTGACATGAAGTTGACGACTAACTCCTTTAAATAACTGGAAGATATGTTATTTACGAGCGTTTCCATATCTATTTCTGGAACGTATGTTTTTAAGTAGTTCTCTAAAGCAGGCCAGAATTCATAAAAACCAATAACAGTACTAACGATGTCATTTAAACTCTGTATTTCAAGAGACTCTAACTCAATAAACTCAAATCCATTATATTTAAGAATCTCTATTCTTTCTTCCATGACAGACAATATGTTGTTATCAGCTCCGGTAAAAAATAATTCCTTGAGTAATCCAATCCTACGTGCAGGCCGTTTTTTAGATTCTATTTCTGTGGGCAAACCACACAGTAAACTGTCAATGAACTTAATATCTTTCACTGTGCGTGCGAGCAACCCGGGCACATCACGGGAGGGAGAAACAGGTGTAATACCATGTGTCGAATAACGGTTTATGGATGGGCGAAAGCCTACAATACCATTTAATGCTGCAGGGATTCTGACGGAACCCGCTGTATCGGTACCAATTGCGAGAGGAGAATACCCTAAAGCAACCGCGACCGCACTACCGCCGCTGGAGCCTCCAGCAATGAGAGATGGATCGCTGGAGTTCTTAACATGTCCAAAGAGGAAATTATGAGAGGTCGCACCAAGGGAAAGTTCATGCATATTTGATTTCCCAATAACTATACCACCAAGAGATTTGATTGCCTCTACAATCTTGGCATCTTCAAATGGTGAAAAATCATTGAGGGAAGCCGTTCCGGCAGTGTTATAAAAACCCTTAACATGAATATTGTCTTTTACGATAATAGGAATTCCATAAAGTGGTTTCCCAAAATTTCTTTCTTTGTAATCGCAATGTGGATTATTCAGATTGTCAATAATATTTTTATATTTCTCAGAGATGAGAGCGTCGTAATTGCAATTAGATAAATAATTAGAGTAATAGCGGCTAATAAGAGCTTCTGGTGTGGTTAATCCCTTGTATAAATCACTGGAAAGCACCTCAATTGGGACATTATTTTTCGTTGACATTTTTTTATATCCCTTCAAGTTTTTTGTTGCGAATTTCAGTCACTTCAGATTCAACTTTCTTGACAAAGTCACAGATCCTGGGCGAGGTAAGCAGGCATACGGTTGGCAGCTTGGTTCCAAATTGTTTGTTTATTTGCATGACTAGATTTATTGCGCTAAGAGAATGACCTCCTGATAGGAAAAAGTGACTGGTTTCTGTCGGCTTAGTCGAAAGCAATTTTTCCCATTGAGTATGAATAAAATCTGAAATATCATTTTTGGCAATTGAATGATTGTTATCCATAGGAGTCTTATCGCCATAGTCACTGTCGTTAAGTTTACTAATAAATTTGTTTCTATCTATTTTTCCATTTGGTAAGGTAGGTATTTCATTCTCTGTGAAAAATAAGTTTGGTACCATGTAATCAGGCAGTTGCTGTCTTATATGGCTTGCAAGATTAGTAAAGTCTAATGCATTTTCAGTTGTGTTGATATGAGCTACTAATTGACCGCTGCTGTTTATGCGTACGACGGAAGATTTTACCCTCGCATCAAAGTTATTAATGACATCTTCTATTTCGTTTAATTCTATTCTTAGTCCTCTTAGCTTCACTTGGTGATCTACTCTACCAACAAAATGGTAATTACCATCATTGTCTTTCCTAACTAAATCACCGCTTTTATATCTACGGAATCCGGTATTATAGTTTGTAGAGAAATATTGGGAGGTCCTTGATTCTAATTTATAGTAACCATCACTTACAGTTGGTCCTTCAATTGTTAACTCGCCAATATCGTTATCATCATTACTAGATAATTCAAAGTGCACTTGACTTATTGGCTTTCCTATAGGAACGAATTTACTATTAACAGCATCATTAGGCATAAAGCAAAAGGATGAGCATTGAACAGTTGTTTCAGTAGGACCATAAAGATTAATAACTGGAATGGATAATTTACGATGCACAGCTAAGGCAAGTCGGGTTGATAATGGTTCACCACCACAGAATAGCATTTTCAGTGACTTCAATTCGCTGATTTCGTAATTTTTAACTAAGAAATCTAGAACGGTTGGAACCATTTGGAGTACTGTTACAGAAAATTCTTTACATTTCAAGAATATTTCTTCAGGGGACGATTTAGATATAACCATTTTGCAACCCATCATTAATGGGGCTAAGTATTCCCAAACCGATGCATCAAACGAAGAAGATGTTTTTTGGAGAAAAATATCACTTTGCGAAAAATCAAAGGCGTCAACAAACCAATTCATGTGATGATCTAAGGCACTGAAGGGTACAACAACCCCCTTTGGATTTCCTGTGGATCCTGATGTATATATCATATAGACAGGAGAGTTTTCACTCCTTGGCCTCGGTGTATGACTATTGTTATTATCTTCAAGGAGAGAGTCAATTAGTAACGAATCTTTTAACACGCATTTTTGATCTTTGCCTACAATTACAGCTTTAGCACCACAGTTATCAAGACAATATTCAATTCGGTTCATAGGATATTCAGGGTCTAGGGGAACATAGGCTGCACCAGACTTGATTATACCTAACATTGATACCATCCATTCAAGGGATCTATTCATATAAATCGCAACGAAGTCACCCTCTCCAATACCTTTAGAGCATAGGTTGCTAGCAATATTATTTGACCATCTAAATATGTCTGCGAAGCTATATTCTTTGTCATTATCAATGATGGCTGTTGCACACGGAAAATCGCTGCTGGCTTTGTCTATTTGTGATAGGAAACACTTATGTAGCATTAGCTTTAATCCTCTTTCCTTATTGAGGGGAGTGACACGATATGCGCCATGTTTAGATAGATAAGTTCATTGATTAATCAACATACTTAAAGGTTGAGCCTTGTCGGAACATACATGCTAATCATAAGTGTGTCTATAGTGTAAAAGTTGAGCTTTAAAATACATGTTAAGTAATATTGTTTCTTTTAATCATAGTAATTTGAATTATTAATCTATAAGAAAGTTTTTTAATCATATTTTTAGCTATTTTTATTTATTTTTTTGGATTTATATTCTTTATGATTTTGTTTTTAAATTGTTGAGATTTATTGATCTTACGTGCTTTTTGAACGTATTGGTGTTTTTTTATTTATTATTATTTTTCAATTAGTTATGGTTTTTAATGGGATTTATCTGATTTTTGTTGTTATAAAAACATTAAAATTTCATTTGCATAAAAACAAACATGCTGGTAACAATTTAGAAAAGTTAATGGACTAAGCGTCGCAATGGAAGAAGGAAGGAACTGTGTTGTCGTTAGTCGGATTAGCAGTGCTTATTCTCGGGTTCATATTAAGATTTAATCCACTATTAGTAGTTGTGGCTGCTGGGGTCAGTGCTGGCATAGCTTATGGAGCGTCCATAGTTGACATCATTAGTTCAGTAGGTAAATCATTTTCAAACAGCAGGTACATGGGGTTCATTTGGCTCTCACTGCCTTTAATCTGCCTCTTAGAAAAGCGGGGATTAAGAATGGCAGTGAAAAATTTTGCGACTAAAATGAGGTTCGCAAAAGCAGGTAAGATTCTGGCTTCATATCTATTTATCAGGCAGTTATCCACTGCAGTAGGTCTATCATCTCTTGGCGGACAAGCTCAAATGGTAAGGCCAATACTTGTACCTATGATCGAGTCTGTTTCTAGTAAAGATGGAAAGAAATTAGATGACAGAGCGAGAGACAATTTACGCGCAAAAGCGGCATCGGTAGATAATGTTGCTGCTTTTTTTGGCGAGTGTTTATTTGTTGGTATGCCCTCTATTTTACTCATTAAAAGCTTTTTGGGAAATTACGGTATATACATGGATCCTATAGCAATCATTGTTTGGGGATTGCCTACAGCTATTGTTGCTTTAATAGTCCATGGCTATAGAATGCTTTTATTAGACAAATAACATACATTATCATTAATGGTGCAGAGTAAATGCTGGATATTAGTTTTGCCTATAATATGGTTGGTTTACTATTTGCAATTTATTCACTAATAAGCCTAGTAAATAGAAATAGACCGATTAAAAATCGGATTTTACAATTTATGTTCTGGGGGATTTATGCTGGGACATATATGTTGCCAGGTAAGGTCTCTGATTTTGAAATGGGTGTGGCTGTTTTGTGCTTAGTATTTATATCGTTGTCTGGAGCGTTTAATACTGGTGAGAAAGTTACTACTGAGGCTGATTCCTTTAAGGTCAATAGTTTAGGCGGATATGTTTTTATTCCAGCAATTACGGTGCCATTGATTATAGTTATAGGTGTGATTATTTCTAAAGAATTACAATTTATTGTGCGTGGAAGTGAGGCGCTAGTAATGCTATCTATCTCCACATTCTTAGTTTTCTTTATTAGTATCATTGTATTCCGAGATAATCCAATAGCTACATTCAGTAGGTCAGAAAAAATTATGGAGTCAATCGGTATAAATGTGCTTTTACCTCAGATGTTAGCAATGTTAGGAGGAGTGGTATTAACTTTTGGGGTGGGGGACTCAGTTACACAACTAATAAGTCAGCATAGTCAAAATATCGGAAAAAACTCTATTATAGTCATCTACTCCGTGGGTATGTTGGTCCTATCAATGGCAATGGGTAATGCATTTGCAGCATTTCCGATAATGACAGCCGGAATAGGTATGCCTTTTATAATAAATAATTATGGAGGTAATCCTGCAATACTCTGCGTATTAGGAATGTTATGTGGATTCTGTGGGACAATGTTAACCCCAATAGCTGCAAATTTTAATCTACTTCCAGCAATGCTATTGAGTATAGGAAGAAAAAGTTTAATTATCAAAGAGCAATTAGTAACTGCTATAGTTGTTTTTTTATTCAATATAATGTTTATGATCGTATTTATTTATAAGTGAGGAGAGGATGAAGAAATTATTGATGATTAGCTTTGAACCATTTGGAGGGGAACTGAGGAATCCTGCATGGGATATTTTGTCTACATTTAAATATTCAGATAATGTAGAGATAACAAAAATTGTTTTGCCATGTACATATTCTGAAAGTTGGACGCTTTTAAGAAAAAAAATAGATCAGTGTAAATATGATGTAGCACTGATTTTCGCACAAGCAGGAGGACGGTGGGATATAAATATTGAGAGGATTGCTATCAATGTTAATGATGCCCCTATACCAGATAACTGCGGTGTACAGCCAATTGATGAACCAATAGAGGCAGAAGGGAAAAACGCATATTTCTCTACACTACCTGTAAAAAATATTATAAAGAATCTGCGTGATAGCAATATTCCAGCAAGTATTTCTAATAGTTCAGGAACGTTTCTATGCAACAACATTTTCTATAAACTTCTTCAATATATAGAAAGTAACGGTGCTATGACCATCGCAGGCGTTGTTCACATCCCTTATACTCCTGATCAGGTTATATATAGACCTGGGGTACCATATATGTCTGAGGAAGTTATCACAAGAGCGCTAACGAATATTATCTCAACCTGCACATCACAATAAATTGGATCCAGAAATGTCCAGTAACTATTGCTATAAAAGCAGCTTTAACCCGTGTAAAGAAAACGAAATTGATGTTATTTCACATATTAAGAATTTACTTGGTGAACAAACAAAGCCAAGAAATAACTTAGGCACATATACAACAACATTAATGGATAGGGATGCCAGTCAGCTATTTGAACTGCTTTTACCATATAATAAAGTTAATCAAAACGAATATCCAAAAATAAAACAGATGGAGGGTGAGTGTATTTCGTTCATGCTAGAAATGCTACATGCACCTGCATCGCTAACACCTTTAGGTTTAAGTGCAAATGGATCTAGTGAAGCTATTTTTCTTGCATGTTTGGCACTTAAGAATAATAACAAATTAATAGGAAAGCCTAATTTAATTATAAGCAAGAGCGCCCACTCCTCTTGGCTCAATGCTGCACGTATATTAGAAATAAATATCAAAGAAGTGTCTTACGAGAGTCCTTCATTTGAAGAGGAACTGCTAACAGCTATAGATGAGTATACTATTGGCGTTGGAGTTACCATTGGTACTACAAGCACAGGATTGTTTGAATCGGTAGAGAGTATTAATAACTTTTTAAAAAAATATAAAGAAACCAGCAAAAAGCATATTCCGATCCATGTTGATGCGGCTAGTGGTGGGTTTATAGCTCCTTTTAAATATCCAGATTTTACATGGGATTTTAGGCTCGAACATGTTGCTTCGATAAACATTTCTGGACACAAGTATGGGATGGTTTATCCCAGTGTTGGTTGGGCGTTCTGGAAAGATACAAGCTTGGTTCCTAAAGATATGAGGATGCCAATCGATTATCTAAAAAATAATTTCACTCATTTTGGCGTTAATTTCAGCACACCTGCATCTTACATAATTGCACAGTATTATAATATTAAAAAATATGGTTTTTTAGGGTATAAAGAAAAAGTTGATGACTTATTCACTATAAAAGAAGTCATTGAAAGCGAGTTGAGAAAGATACCCTCAGTTAATGTGATATCCGACAATGGCGAATATCGATTACCCGTTGTATGTTGGACATATGACGAGGAATATTTATATGAGATTATTAGTCAACGATTTGAGGATCTTGGCTGGGTTGTTCCATACTGTCAAATATTAAGGGGGGGAGGTACTAAGTGTTTTAGAATTGTTGTAAGACATAATTTTGTCATGTCGGATCTTTTTAAACTCAAAGAAGATTTGAAGTTAATTCATTGCTTATAATTGAAGGTTAAAATGAATCGTAAAATTTATGATGTAATTGGTGTGGGTTTTAATGTTTCCAATATCGGTCTTGCTATATCGCTGAAGGAAAAGAAAGACGATATATCAATGTTGTTTATCGAGTCAAATAGTGATTCTATGTGGCAGCCAAACATGCTGATTTCTGGTTCTGACATTCAGAACTCACCACATAGAGATCTTATTACGCCTGTCAATCCGCGAAGTAAATATACTTTTATCAATTATCTTTTTGAGCACGGTAGACTCTTTGAATATTTTAATCTTGGATTAAGCCATCCTTTTAGAACTGAATACTCGCGGTATATAAAATGGTGTGCGGATGATTTTGAAGGCTATGTTAGATACAACGAAACAGTGACCGCAATTGATGTTGATACTGAAACGGTTGATGGTAATAGGATTTATAATGTAAGAACAAATACTGGAGAGATTTACCAGGCAAAGAATGTAGTCATTGGTACTGGTAGAGAAAAGAATATCCCTATCGAATTTAAAGATGTTAAGAATGAAAGAATTTTCCACTTGACTAGTTATTCAGCTTCCTTTGAGAAGGTTCATGTCCTAGATAACATGAATGTGGCTGTCATCGGTACTAGCCAAAGCGCTATTGAAATTGTTTTAGATATTAAAAAGCGATTTCCAAACGCAAACATAACAAACATATCTAGAGGGTTTGGTTACAAACTTAAAGATACTAGTCCATTTAGCTATGAGGTTTTCTATCCTGATTTTATCGATTTTTTTTATAATCTGAGTAGTGAAGAAAGAAGCGACGTATCTCATAAATTAAGATCTACAAATTACTCTGCTGTTGATGGTGACGTATTGCATGAGTTATATCATGGTATGTATGAAGATAAGATTATCAATAAAGAGCGAGTGATGATGTTGAAGAATAAAGTAGTTGACTCAGTATTGGATTATGGTTCTGAGATAGAGTTGAAAATTTCAGATAAATACTCAAAAGAAAATAAAAAATTAAGTTTCAATTATATTGTTCTGGCCACCGGATTTAACGACTATGCATTTTCGGAGGATGGGGAAGTCTCTATACCTTTGCTAGTTGGGGTAGACCATGTTTTTAAAAATAGCTTTGGGAATTATAATATCAGTAGAGACTACAAACTAGTTCCTGTTGACAAAAATACATCTGAACATATCGGTGGTATTTTCCTTAACGGGTTGTGTGAGTCTACTCATGGTCTTGGAGACGCGGGTTCAATTAGTTCTGTTTCTATTCGCTCTAACACCATTTCACTAAGTCTATTGGAAAAATTATAACATGGAGTTCCCGATGAAAAATATTATATTTATTGATGCTTCTCATGTTAGTGCAAAAGCCGCTTATGATGCCAGCTTGCGTTCTGGCTTTAATGCAATTTTCATTGTAACACCTGGAGCTTATAGCTCTGATACGTTACATGGAATTCCAAAAGAGTGCTTCAAATTTGTTGATACCTCTAATTACAATAACATATTGTTGGCCATCGAAAGAGAGCAGATAAAAAACATTGCTGCGGTTATCTCACTTACTGACCGGGCGATGAGAAATTCAATACTTGTTGGCTCGCATTTGAAAGTAGCAACTTTGGATAAATCGTTGCTATTTTTGTTGCAAAAGGAAGTTGTCGGAAATTTAATTCCTGAACACTCTCCAACTACCATTCCATTCACAGTTGACACTTTAAATGAAGAGAGTATATGTGCTCTGATTAATAGATGTGGCTCGGTTGTTATTAAACCTTCAGAGACAAGTGCAAGCATTGGTTCTTTTTTCGTTAAATCACAAAAAGATGTCGTGAATATTAGTTCATATATAAAGGAGAATTTTTCTGAGAAGTTAGTTAGAGGTGTTTGGCTAGCTCAACAATATGTAGATGGTGAGTTTTTTAGTCTTGAAGGATACACATGTAATGGGCACACTGTGTTTTTAGGGGTTACCTATCGGAGAAGGCTTGACAATACGCTAACTGCCGCATATTTCCCCGGAGATAAACATCTAACTGATGAAGTAATCTCAAGTGCTATGGATGCAGTGAAAGCGTTAGTTGCACGTTCAGGATATAAAAATGGATATTTCCACTCTGAATTCATTTCACACGGAAGCATATCTTATCTTATTGATGCAAACTTTGGCAGGATCGCAGGTGGTTCAATATCGCAACTAATTGCAGATTCCTATTCCACTCCTCTTATAGATGTTATGTCACACGTAATTAATCTCAGTCTTTTTGGAAGTTCTAACGATGAATTTGTTTTTCCATCTAAGTCGAGGGAATTGTGTTTAGGAATTACTTATGGCGTAAGTGAGGATTGCATATTTGATTCCGTTATAATGCCCGACTCAATGCATAGCAGGCATATAACTCTTTCCAAGAAAGGTGATAAGCTTTATAGGACAGGAATTGATGGCGCAGGATGGGTTGGAATTCTTGTTGGGAAAGAGAAAGACGTATCTACTGAAATCACCCATATCAAGATTAAGAATGATGCTGGATCTTTATTAACCCCCGTTTGGTAGGAGTCTATATGTGTGGTTTCGTATGTGAATACAAGTTCTCCGGCAATGTTAAAACTCAAAATGTAATTGCCGCTCTTCACAGTTTGCAGCACCGAGGTCCCGACGAAAGTAATATATGGGTATCAAAAGAAAAGAATGTCGCCTTTGGTCATACCCGACTGAGTATTGTTGGTTTGCAGTCCGGACTGCAACCACTATCTAGCGGCGATGATATGCTAGTCACTGTTGTAAATGGGGAGTTTTATGATTATAAAGAAATTGCACGAGAGTTTCCTGCACATAAATTTAAAACAAAATCTGATAGTGAAATACTTTTGCCTATATATGAAAATCTAGGTGTCGATGGATTCAGTAAATTGCGTGGGGAATTCTCTTTTGTAATTTGGGACGGAAAGAATAAAAGAATTATTGCCGCGCGAGATAGGTTTGGGGTTAAACCTTTATATTATACTGTGACCGATGACTCTATAATTTTTGCGTCTGAGATTAAAGCCATATTAGCATTTGGCGTGCATCCTATCTGGGAACCGTCAGCGGTCCATGGATCTGAGAGAATGCTTTATCCAAATAAGAACTCCTGTTTCAAAAACATATATCAGATTTCTCCTGGTCAGGTATTAACCGCAGAAGAAGATGGAGAACTTAATATAAGAGCTTATTGGGACAAGCCTAGTTATATTGAAAGCACATTTTCAGATGATTCTAAGATAATATCTACCTTTCGCGAGAAATTTGATAATGCGGTAGAAGCTCGATTAAAGGCGGATGTTAGTGTTGCTTGCTATTTAAGTGGGGGAATAGATTCGTGCGCTGTATTAGGAACCGCAAATCATGTTAGTGGCTCTTCTCCGGAATCTTTTACAATTGCATTTGACGATGATAATTATAGTGAATTAAAGCGTGCGAAAACGCAGGCTGACTACGTGAACTCTCATCTCAACGTTTTAAGAGTGTCCGAACAAAATATAGTCGATAACTATGAGCGGGCTATTCATTCATTCGAAGTTCCATTCGGGAATACGCATGGTGTTGCAAAGGTTTTACTGAGCCAGGAGGTCAGGAAGCATGGTGTAAAGGTTGTGCTTACCGGAGAAGGAGCCGATGAGGTTCTTGGTGGTTACCCTCATATTCGTGAAGATATGTTTAGATATGAAAGAAATCTACTTTCTGAGTGTGAAGGGATGGAATATCTCCAGACCATGTACAACGACTATTCTAAGTTCCCGGGATTTTTAATTCAAGGTACTGTTGAGAATGATCTAAAAAAATTTGGAGAAATCTGGGGATATATTCCTGGAATGTTGCGTACAGGTTCAAAAAGAGGTGAGTTATTCTCCACTATATATAGGAATAAATATTTATCTTACCACCATTTTGCAACACCATATACTGATGTTTTGAGTCATGTTGATTGGTCAAAAAACCGCAGCTTCGACATTGTTCATCGATCTCTTGATCTTTGGCAAAACACAGTTTTACCATCTTATATATTGACGGTGTTAGGTGACAGAGCTGAAATGGCAAATTCCGTAGAGGGAAGAGTGCCCTTCTTAGATCATCATCTCTTTGAATTTCTGATGAATGTCCCAACTCGGTTAAAAATATCGGGAAGTACGGAAAAATATATACTACGAGAGGCTATGGTCGGGCGCGTCCACCCTGATATCTTGAAGCAGACTAAAATGCCATTTATGTCACCACCAGCTAAAATGGTGACTCATAATTCACCATTGAGGGAATATATGGGGGATATGTTTAACTCCTCTTATTTAAATGAGCAACCATTCTATGATCCCATGAAAACTCGTGCATTATTTGATAAAGCAGAGTCACTTCCTGACTCGCTGCGTCTTGAGTCAGATAGGATCTTGACATTCATACTCTCAATATGTGTAATGCAGAAAGTTTTCTCATTCCGCACTGAAGGAGCACTATAATGTCTTCTTGTATCGCTTGCTCTATCGTTAATCGAAAGTTGGATGCTTGCATCATTTATGAAAACGATAATTTTATTTGTTTTTTGGATCATAGCCCTATAAATAAAGGGCATGTTCTGATTTGCCCTAAAAAGCATTACATTAATCTATCTGATTTACCGGATAGTCTGGCTGCAGATATATTTTTGTTTGCTAAAAGAGTCGCCACATACTTTGAAAAAACGCTTAAATGTGATGGTGTTTCTTTGCTTCAGAATAATGGTTATTATAATGAGCTAAGACATTTTCATCTTCATGTTTTCCCAAGATTTATAAGCGATGGTTTCTCGTGGAATGTCTTAAGTAAGGATATTTTAAACCTTTCAGACCTTTCTTCAGCAATGATGGTTTTTTCTGATTTTGACTAAAATAATTTAGGGGCTATTAGTACTTTGCCCCTAAATTTATATAAACTGGTATTGATAAGGGCTGGGATAAGATGGAATGTGAATTTAAAAAACATGACAAAGTAGATTCGGATGGAAAAAAATTTAACCATCATGGGAATTTATCGAAAATAATTGATATTACATCAGATAACCTTGATTATGCTTATTCAAAAGGGATAATGACCTTATATGCTGAGTCTGATGTAGGTCGCTCAGTTAAAATATCAGATGGTCGGATTATTGTTGATTATGCAAGAGGTAGTTATCTTGGGCTTGATAATCACCCTGATGTTGTTGATGGTGCAATTAAAGCCCTTGAAACCTATCGGTCATTGCAATGGTCTGGTGCCAGGACACGTCTGAATTTTGCAATTATGAAGGATTTGGAAGATAACCTATCGGATCTGACACATGCAAGAGCCATGGTTTTCTCATTAGTTGCTACAGCTAATATGGCGGTAATTCCTCTGTTAGCCAGTGGTGCTTTCACTAATGGAAGCCCACCGGTAGTTGTATTTGATAAGTTTGCGCATGCAACTTTATCATATCATAAAGCTGTTGTTGCTGATAATACTCGCGTGCTAACGATTGAGCACAACGATATTGACGCTCTTGAATCCATTTGCCAGCGCAATTCTGTCGTAGCTTATGTAGCTGATGGTGTTTATTCAATGGGTGGGAGTGCACCTATTGAAGAACTTCGTAGGTTGCAAGATAAGTATGGACTCTTTTTGTATATTGATGATGCTCATGGTATTTCAATTCATGGTGCACAAGGTGAAGGGTACGCTCGTTCTCAGTTTTCAGAACTCCTCGATAATAAAACAATTATTGCTGCGTCGTTGAGTAAGGGTTTTGGCACTAATGGTGGATTTCTTATGCTGGGGACAAAAGAACAAGAGATGCTTTTGAGGCGCTACGCTATACCACATACATTTTCAATGGGGCCTAGTGTTCCATCTGTCGGTGCCGCGATAGCGTCTGCAAATATTCATAGAACGCCTGAATTGCATCAGCGTCAAGATCGTCTTCGAAGTATTATAGCTCATTTCGATACTCAAATCTCTTCTAATCAGACTGGAGAATATCTGCCAATAAGAATGGTTACAATCGGTGATGAAAAGAGAACAATTGACTGTGCATGCTGGCTACTTGATAAAGGCTATTTTGTTGTCCCAGCACTTTTCCCAAGTGTTCCTCAAAATCATGCTGCCTTAAGAATATGCCTAACATCAGATCATGATAGGAGCGAAATTGAAGGTTTGTGTAGCGCGATAAAAAACTGGTTGCTCCTACATCCGTATGAGGACTAGGACTCAATGAGTCCTATTGTATCCAGTCAACTAGAGGGTATGATTAATGCATTTTAAAATTATGCCAATTGGAACTATTTTGTTAAATAGGGACGTTATGAGACTAGGTGTAGATCACAGAAACAGAAATTATAAAAAATTTTAATCAATGTGTTCATATTCATTTTTATAAAGTAACCTCAATGGATTTTTAGCGATGAAATGATATTGACGCTCACTAATATTTGTTTATATACATGAGATATGTTAATTGGTATATATGTAACATACTAATAACTGCAACATGAGGTATTTATATGTCAGGCTCAGGTGGGGGGGGGTATGGCGGGCAGTTCGGCCAGGCTGATTTTGAAGTTACCTGTGAAAAACTGAAGATTGATACTCAACTTAGCTCACCTAACCCACAGGTCGTGGCCCAGTTAACTGTCGGTACCATCCTGAGGATTACTCAAATCACCTCGCAGGGGTCTCAACTTACGGTCGCGATGTATAACGCAATGCAAGCAGGCGGTATTGCGTCACCATATATTCAGCGCTTACGTGACTGCATAAACAATGGAACAACCTACGTTGCAAGAGTGACTGCTATCAATGGTGGTCAGGTCAGGGTCAGTGTGTATGCGATATGAGTAACGACAAAATCACCATTACGATTGCAGGGGGAACTTACCATGAAGTCTGCCTCCATCCAGGAAATCACCAAGTTTACGGTTCTGCCGGAAGGGCTGCGTCAGCGTTGGCAACATTCGGTGTAAACGTCGATCTTCATACCTACGCTGATGATGTTGTCAGTTCAGTAATCAGTGATCGGGCCCATTTTGAAAATTTCACGTTAAATGTACATTCGGTACGGGAATCCGTCATGTTTCACTATGAACATGGGCTAGCGGAACCACGCATATTCAACTACCCGGATACTCCTTACCCGGCAATGACGATAACGGCACCCTACGTCCTACGTTATGGAATGCTTGAAGGTTCTGCCGTCGTCGACGCCGACTACGCAGTATATGATCCCCAGAATGTAACTAACCCGGAGTCATTCACAGCTAATGGCTCCAAAGCGCGGCACCTTGCACTGATACTGAATCGTTATGAAGCAAGAACACTCAGCGGAAAAAGCGAGTTATCTGACCGACAACAGGCGGAATTTCTTTATAATGATGGCCATGCTGAAGTCATCATAATTAAACAGGGGCCAGCTGGAGCACTTATTTGTGATAACGGTATAATCTCCTATGTTCCTGCATATGAGACCAGCTCTGTACACAAGATTGGCTCGGGTGATGTATTTGTTGCTAATTTTGCATATGAGTGGATGCTTAATAAGAAAACACCCCACGAGGCTGCTAATTTGGCCTCACTTGCCACCGCTTTCTACTGCGAAAGTGAACTTTTCCCATCATGCTTAGGACTGGCAGAGTTCAACCCCAACCCCATCAAGCTCTCACAAAAATTTATCGAAGGTGGCAACAGAAAAGTCTATCTGGCTGGTCCCTTTTTTACGCTCGCACAGCTGTGGCTTGTTGAACAGGCACAACGCAATTTGAGCGATCTGGGACTGGACGTTTTTTCCCCTTATCACAGGGTCGGGCACGGAACTGCTGACGAGGTGGTTGAAAAGGATCTTGATGCGATACGGCAGGCTGACATTGTTTTTGCGATAGGTGATGCACTGGACTCTGGCACAATCTATGAAGTCGGTTATGCCCGGGCAAGGGGTATTCCAGTGGTGTTTTATGCAGAAAATGAATCGGAAGGAGATCTGAAAATGATGGAAGGGTCGGGATGTATTCTCAGCGCTGATTACGTCACTGCAATCTATAAAACACTTTGGGTGGCTGCTCAAAAATGAAAACCGCACTCTTGCTTTCAGGTGGGATGGACTCCATTGCTATTGCATGGTGGAAACGCCCGGATATCGCTCTGACACTCGACTATGGCCAGCATGCCGCTGAGGCTGAAATCAAAGCCGCTTCTGTTACCTGCCAGTCCCTTGGAATTGAGCATCACATTATCCGTATTGACTGCCGTTCACTGGGGTCAGGAGATATGGCCGGTACCGACGCGGATCCGAATGCACCGTCCAGCGACTGGTGGCCGTATCGTAATCAGATGATTATCTCGTTGGCAGCCATGAAAGCTATCGCTCTTGGTGTCACTCACCTGTGGATAGGTACTGTAAAATCGGATGGAACCCATCTGGACGGAACCCAAGGCTTTGTCAGTAGAATAAGCGATCTTATGGCGTTCCAGGAAGGTGCGATGGTCGTAGAAGCCCCGGCAATTGAGTTATCAACATCTGAGTTGGTCAGGATTTCAGATGTTACGCCAGGAGGACTTGCTTGGGCACACAGCTGCCATAAGGCAAACATACCGTGTGGTAGCTGTCGGGGGTGCAATAAATATTTTCAGGTTTTGGATGATATCGGATATGACTTGGACCGATCTCGGTAGTCCCGTTCCTCGGGAGCAACCGTTCAATTATCAACCCGTTAATTGGCCTGCTGGGGAGCCGTTTTTCCTGACGCCTCCTCCTGAGGATGAAGTGCTGCCAGCATTTAGTGATGTGATCAACGGCCGCAGAACTCGGAGATTTTTTAGCCAAGTCAACCCGGGCCAACTTTCCCAGTGGCTTTGGCTGACCAACAGGGTCATGGCAGTAGGGCACTCATATTACGGGTTTCCGCTTTCGCAGCGCCCTGTGCCTTCAGCTGGGGCTATACATCCCATTCATATTGTTCTCTCCCTGCCCAATCAAGATGGTTGGCAACTTTACCTGCCGGATATGCACGCGCTGAAACCGCTGCTTACTCCAGAACAGACCCGGTCTGAAATTCGTGACGAATTGTCGTCAGTTATTGATATCCAGAGTGGTATTGTTATCAGGCTCATTGCTGAACCGGGAAAGATGTCGGCAAAATATTTGCAGGCAGACAGCCTAATCTGGCGCGACGCCGGAGTTTTGATTGCTCAAATGGCACTTGTTGCCGAAGCGCTGGCCTGCAATTTCTGCCCAATGGGTATTACAGGCCATGATTGGTGCACCAGATTAAAACTGGAAGGTCGTCTGATGGGTGCCGGACTGGCTGTTTTGGGTTCGCGCTGAGCGGGGGCGCAGTTTTGCAAGTGGCTTATCTCGAAAATTTTCGAGTAGGCTGAACACGGTGCTAGAAGACGCCTGCATTTCATACCAGATTAGCGCATCTAGCTCGGATGCTTTAACGCCCATGGCTTCACTGAACTCAAGGAAAAGATGTTCTAGTTTTAGATAATCACGCTCAACCGTCAGATTGTCCGGGAAGAATCCGGCCAGTAGCCCAGCCCGCAGAATATGGATGTCCAGAATGGCAACATCATTTGCGCTGAGCCAGTTGCGCGCTATCCAGGAAGCAGTTTTATGTCCGATGCCAGGGATTGAGGTCAGCCAGTCCCTAAGCTCGCGTCCTGAATCTGTTGGAGGTACCTCAGTGTTGAGTTTGTGCAGAGCTGCTGATAGATAGCGGGACTTCTGTCTGGCAAAGCGATAGCGCACAGATTTACTACCGGTTTCAATTGGTTGTGAAAGCCATTCATAGATAGCCCCCTCTGGTGGTGGCTCTGCGTTAAATGCGCCACAGTCTTTTAGCTTATTGAATGCCGCAAGCCCTACCGCAGCTGGAATTCCATGCCCGCCTAACAGGCATGCCCCTACTTCTTCTTTGAGGGTCCGCCCTAGTTTATAATTGACAGCATTAACCTCAAGGCGGCGGGCCAGCACCTGATAAGCCCAGTAGGCCGGAGACGGGAACGCCTCAATTCTGCCCCACGGAACTCCTGGCAGAATATCCTGATCCGGAGCAGGGAAGTCCAGATTGACAACTGCTTGTCCAATGAAGACTGCTCCACGTTGTGTCATACTGCCTCCAGGCCATATCTGGCGTTCAGCCAGTGGATCAATTCGTTACGTTCTGTGGGTTCCATCCGTTCGATGCGGTCATAAAGTCGGGTACGGCGTCGGGCCAGCGTCTGCCTTTCACGATAATTGTTGCCCATGTAGCGGGCGTCATGCAATCTGTCTGGTATATCAAAATTCATCCAGACACATTCTTCACGAACACCGGCATGCGTCTTGGCGTTGAACCGTTCGCAACGCCAGTTGCTGAGGATTTCGTCATAAATTGAATTTCCGTAACCCGACACCATGACCATGCAGGGAAGCTTGACGAGGATGTTTAGTAACTGACGATGGTCATCGTCTGTATATTCATGACGATAAATTCTGCTACGTTTGCGTGTGCTCTTAACGTAAGGTGGATCTGCGTAAACCAGCTCATTACCTTGGTACGGGAATGAATTGAGATAAGACACGGCATCATCCCAAACAAGTTCGCAGGAAACGCCATCGTCAGAATTCCATAGGTCGATTACCTGTTGGTCCAAATCGATGCCGATATTACGGTTGGCGGGCATTTTATTGCGCATCACTGCCCCCCCGCCAAGGTGGGTTTCAATATATGTCTCATGCACAGGCATCAGGTTGATGAGTTGCTGATAGCACTTGCCTTTACCACCGGGATATCTCATACACACATCATCGTCATTTTTGACGATGATGTCAATTTCATTTCATGTCTATCTGAGCACTGAGGAGAGACTGAGGTCATCTCGCAGAGTTAGGACGAGGCCTGTTTTAAGGTCTCTGGATTGAGCTGTTGAAGCGACTATGGCGTTGGCTTAATGGTAAGCGTCCAGCGACAGCCGTATTGACAGCCGCCGGGTAGCTTATTCTGTTGGCAGGGTGACTCGCCACGGTAGGAGATCGCCAACTCGGTTTACCGGCCAGTCGGCGATCACATTCAGTATGTGC
>Ga0308167_1000862_pt1 | contig 43705 bp, 41 predicted proteins | sample PhyCR1_2_FD_202138 | JGI IMG/M metagenome (GOLD analysis project Ga0308167, IMG submission 202138) | Phyllosphere microbial communities from UC Gill Tract Community Farm, Albany, California, United States - DLSLRC.R1 | ecosystem: Host-associated > Plants > Phyllosphere > Unclassified | place... | reverse complement strand
GACGGCCAGCCGAAGAAGAAGAGGGGCCTGTTCGCCGGGCTCCTGTCGCGCCAGGTGCCCGCACCGGCGACGACTGCGCGCCGCGCGCTCGGCACCGCCCCCCACGACCGGAACGACGACGCCCAGGAGGCTTCCCCCGTGACCACCGAGAAGGAGGTCGGGGCCGAGGCCGCGACCAGCAGCATCGACACCGCCCGCCCCGCCCAGCCCGAGGCCGTCGTCGACACCGAGGCCGTCCAGGCCGACATCGCCGCCGTCGCGCCGCCGCGCGCAGAGGCTCCTGCGGACGACGCGGGCGACGTCTCCGCTGCCGAGTCGGGTCCCATCCCGGCCCAGCTCACCACGACGAGCCTGATCTTCCACGCGCCCGAGATCCTCCCCCTGCCGGCCCGGCCGGGGCGTCGTCGCCACGACGACGAGTGGGACGACCGCGACGACCGCGACGACGACGACCGCGACCAGCGTGACGACGACCGCGAAGACGACGACCGCGACGAGCCCCAGCGCGGCACCTCGCGCCGTCGCCAGCGCGGCCGCTCGCAGGACAGGGAAGAACGCGACTCCGAGCAGCGCCAGGGCGGCGACCGCGGCGACCGTCGCGAGCGGCCGCAGCGCCAGGTCGAGCTCATCACCGAGCCGCAGCGCATCAAGGGCTCGACCCGTCTCGAGGCCAAGAAGCAGCGCCGCCGCGACGGTCGTGACGCCGGCCGCCGCCGCACCGTCATCACCGAGGCCGAGTTCCTGGCCCGCCGCGAGAGCGTCGACCGCAAGATGATCGTCCGCTCGTCGGGCGACCGCATCGAGATCGGCGTCATGGAGGACGGCACCCTCGCCGAGCACTACGTCGCCAAGGCGCAGAACGTCTCGCTGATCGGCAACGTCTACCTCGGTCGCGTCCAGAACGTGCTCCCGAGCATGGAGGCGGCGTTCGTCGACATCGGACGCGGCCGCAACGCCGTCCTGTACTCGGGCGAGGTCGACTGGGACTCGCTGTCGAACGGCAACCAGCCCCGCCGCATCGAGCTCGCCCTCAAGCCCGGCGACCGCGTGCTGGTCCAGGTCACGAAGGACCCGGTGGGCCACAAGGGCGCCCGCCTCACCAGCCAGATCTCGCTGCCCGGCCGCTACCTCGTCTACGTGCCCAACGGCTCGATGAACGGCATCAGCCGCAAGCTGCCCGACACCGAGCGCGCCCGCCTCAAGAAGATCCTGAAGGAGGCGCTCCCCGAGAACGCGGGAGTCATCGTCCGCACCGCGGCCGAGGGCACCACGGAGGAGCAGCTCACCCTCGACATCACGCGCCTCACGAACCAGTGGGCCGACATCAGCAGCAAGGTCGAGGCCGGCAACGCCCCCGCGCAGCTGCACTCGGAGCCCGACCTCTTGATCAAGATCGTGCGCGACGTCTTCAACGAGGACTTCCACGAGCTCGTCATCGACGGCGACGACGCCTACGACACCCTCCAGTCGTACTTGTCGGCCGTCGCGCCCGACCTGCTCGACCGCGTGAAGCGCTACGAGGGCGACCGCGACGCCTTCGACGAGCACCGTCTCAACGAGCAGATCGAGAAGGCGCTCGACCGCAAGGTCTGGCTGCCCTCCGGCGGCTCGCTGGTCATCGACCGCACCGAGGCCATGACGGTCGTCGACGTCAACACGGGCAAGTTCGTCGGCTCCGGGGGCAACCTCGAGGAGACGGTCACGAAGAACAACCTCGAGGCCGCGGAGGAGATCGTCCGCCAGCTGCGCCTCCGCGACATCGGCGGCATCATCGTCGTCGACTTCATCGACATGGTCCTCGAGTCGAACCGCGACCTCGTGCTCCGTCGCCTGGTCGAGTGCCTCAGCCGTGACCGGACCAAGCACCAGGTCGCCGAGGTCACCTCGCTCGGCCTCGTGCAGATGACGCGCAAGAAGCTCGGACTCGGCCTGGCCGAGTCGTTCGCCGAGGCAGGCAGTGCCGCACGCGTGCAGGAGCAGCAGCCCCGCAAGGGCCAGGAGCAGCGCCGCCGTGGCGGGGCCCAGGCAGGCAAGCAGGGCGGCGCGTCCGGCGCCTCCGGCGGTCAGGGTCGAGGCTCGGCCGGCCAGGGCGGCCAGGCGGGCTCGGCGGCTCACCCGACGACCGGCACGCACGCCATCACCGACGACGTGAAGAACGCGCTCTCGCGCATCGCGGCGTCCACGATCGCGCACGCCGAGGACGGCGACCGGCCGGCCGACAGCGACAGCGCCGCCACCGCGGCCGCCGCGGTCGAGGCGGCCATCGACGCCGCCGCGGCCTCGGTGTCGTCCACGCGAGCCGACGAGGCCCAGGACGACTCGTCCGACGAGCCGCGTCGCAGCCGTGGCGGCCGCAAGGGCCGTCGTGGCTCGCGGTCGCGCGACGCCGATCAGGGCGAGCAGCAGGGCGGCCAGCAGGGGGGCGGGCAGCGCGACGCGCAGGCGGACGACCAGCCGGCCCGCGAGACGGCCCCGGTCGCCGAGGCGCCGACGTCGGCACCCGTCGTCGAGGCCCCGGCTGCCGACGTCGCCCCCGCGGCGGCGCCGCAGCCGGCCGCAGCGGGTGAGCCGACGGCCCCGGCGAAGCGCGGCAGCCGCCGTGCGGCGTCGACCGCCACGGTCACCCCCGAGTCGTCCGTCGCGATCCTCGACATCCCGGTGGCCGCGACCCGTCGCGAGCCCCGCAAGATGAGCACGCACGACGCCGAGCAGATCCTCGACAGCGTGCTCGGCGCGCTGCCCGAGCCCAAGCAGCCCGGACAGGGCCGCGGTCGTTCGCGCCGGGCCTCGAGCTCGGGCACGACGACGGCAGCCGCCTCGTCGGACTCGTCCGAGCAGGCCGAGGGCGGACCGTTCATCCTCGGCGTGGGGGTCAGCTCCGACGAACTGTGACTCGTCTAGGGTGACGGAGTGACTTCGACACCGCAGCCCGACGCGGCGACCGACCGGTCGTCCCGTCGGGCTGCGGTGTTCCTGCGCCGGGCGGTCTCCAAGGTCCGCGGCCTCCGGTCCGACCAGGGCAGGGCGCGCCTCCTGGCAGCCGCGACCGCCCTCGGCGTCGTGCTCGTCGCACGGTTCGCCCTGGGCCTCGCGGCGCTCGTCGGCTCGGCGCTCGGCTACTCGGTCACGCCCTGGCCGAGCGACTTCACGGCGACGCCGGTCGGCCAGTTCCTCGGCAGCTTCGTGCTCTACCCGTTCCCGTTCTACCTCGTCGCGTTCGTCGTCCTGCTGCTCGTGCGCCCCGTCGACCCCGGCCTGTCGCTGCCCCGGGCGCTGCGCCACGGTCTCGTCGCCGGTGCCGCGGGCACCGTCGCCCTGGCGCTCGTCGGCATCGTGCCGGGCGTCGCCGCGTCGCTCAGCGGCGGCACCTGGGTCAACCTCGCGCTCTACCTCACGACCATCCCCTTCGCCGCGGGAGTCGTCGACACGGCGCTGCTGCTCGTCGGCGTGGTGCTCGCGTGGCACGCGTCCCGCACCGGGGCGGCGGCCGGCGAGACGGTCGCCGGCCCGGACGGCGACGCGATCGCCGAGGAGGCGCCCGCCGGCCCGGGCGCAGCCGCCCCGCACCCGGCACGCGAGCCTGCCCCGGCGCAGCCCGAGGCAGAGGACATCGCACCGCCCGCGGGCGGCCCCGCGGGGTCGGCCCGGCCGCCTGCGGTGCTGCCGCCGGCCCCCGCGACCCGGCCCACGCCTCCTCGGGGCGCCTCCGCCGCCGACGACTGGTCGCGCTTCGCGCCCCCCGCCGACGACGGGGACGACCGGTGAGGGCTCCGCTGCGCGAACGCGACGTCCTCCACCGCGCCGCCGACGACGGGGACGACCGGTGAGCGCACCCCTCCGCGAACGCGACGCCCTGCGGCGAGCGGCACACGAGCACGCCCCCGCCCGACGGTCGCGGCGTGGGCCGTTGCTCGCGGTGGGGATCGGCATCGCCGTGGTGCTGCTCCTGCTGCGCCTCGCCAGCCCGGCCCTCGGCCCGCAGCTGCTGCCCGACACCCTCCAGGACTTCGTCACCCTCACGATCAGCGTCATCGTCGAGTCGGTGCCGTTCGTGCTGCTCGGCATCGTCCTGTCGATCATCGTGCAGGTCTGGCTCCCGCAGGCCTTCTTCACCTCGTGGCTGCCCCGCCAGCCGCTGCTGCGCCGCGCCGTCATCTCGTTCCTCGGCATGTTCCTGCCGGTCTGTGAGTGCGGCAACGTGCCCCTGGCGCGGGGGCTGGTCCTCAAGGGCTTCACCGTCTCCGAGTCGATGACGTTCCTGCTGGCCGCCCCGATCCTCAACCCGATCACGATCATCACGACGCACCAGGCCTTCGGCTGGAGCGACGGCATCCTCGTCGCCCGGCTGGCGGGCGGGTTCCTCATCGCGAACCTGATCGGCTGGCTCTACAGCCGCCACCCCGACCCCGAGAGCCTGCTCACCCGGTCGTTCGCGGCCGAGTGCGCCCTGCCGCAGGAGCACGGCCACAGCGGCGCCTCGAAGCTGCGCGAGAGCGTCGAGCTGTTCCGTCGGGAGATGTCGACCATGATGCCGGCGTTGTTCATCGGCGCCGCCGTGGCCGGCGGCATCCAGACCGCGGTGCCGCGCTCGGTGCTCGTCACCCTGGGAAGCAACCCCGTCTGGTCCGTGCTCGCGATGATGGTGCTGGCGTTCGTCATCTCGCTCTGCTCCAACGTCGACGCGTTCTTCGTGCTGCCGTTCGCGTCGACCTTCATGCCCGGCGGCATCGCGGCGTTCCTCGTCTTCGGGCCGATCATCGACGTCAAGATGCTGGCCCTGCTCCGCACGACGTACCGACCGCGCACCCTCGCGCAGCTGACCCTCGTGGTGGCGCTGACCAGCGCCGCCATCGGACTGGTGGTGAACTACTTTGCCTGACTCCTCCTCGCGTGCTCCCGGCGCCTCCCGCGCGCCTCTCCGGCTCGACGCCGTCTCGCGCCTCGCCGACCGCTGGCAGGGCGTGCTCCTGACCCTCGTGGTCGGCATCTCGACCCTGTGGCTCTCGGCGACGGGGCAGCTCGTGCTCTACATCCACCCGCGCTACGTGGTCTTCACCGTGATCATGATCGCGATCGGCATGGTGCTGTCGCTCGGCGTGCTCGTCCTCGCGCCGTCGTCCCGCGACGCGGGGGCCGAGGACGACGGGCACGGCCACGACGGCCACGACGGCCACGCGCTCGACGGGCACGGGCACGAGCACGAGCACGAGCACGAGCACGCTGCTGAGCTGCGTGCCCCGGCCGAGCGCCCCCGCCGCCGCCGTCGAGGACGTGCCGCCGCCCGCACGGCGGCCGTCGCCGCGGGCACCCTCGTCACCACCGCCGTCGCCGTGTCGCTCGTGGTCCTCCCGCCCGCGACGCTGACGAGCGCGACGGCCGGCCAGCGCGACGTGAACTCGTCCACCGCCTCCCTCGCCGGCACGAGCGTCGAGGACGCCGCGTCCGCCGACGCCGACGCCTACGCCGCGTTCTCGGTGCTCGACTGGGCGGGGCTGCTGCGGCAGACCAGCGACCTGTCGTTCTTCGAGGGCAAGACCGCCGACGTGGTCGGCTTCGTCGTCCCGGCCGGCGACGACCCCGACGTGTTCTACGTGTCGCGCTTCGTCGTCACCTGCTGCGCCGTCGACGCGCAGCCGGTGGGCGTGCCGGTGCACCTCGTCGACTGGCGCAGCCAGGTGTCGGCCGACGAGTGGCTCGACGTGTCCGGGGGTTTCCAGACGAACCCGAGCCGCACGTCGAGCGACCCGATCGCCCTCGTGCCCGACGAGCTCGAGAAGGTCGGCCAGCCGAGTGACCCCTACCTCTACTGATCTCTGGGCGGCCAACGGCGATCTCGACGAGGCGGACCGGCACGCCCGGCAGCGGCGGCGCTTCGTCGCGCTCATCGTCTCGCTCGCGCTCGTCTGCACGGTGTTCGGCGTCCTCACGCACCTGCAAGGGCCCAAGCTGACCGACGTCCAGGTCGACACGACGGCCGTCGTCGACCGGTCGGGCCAGCAGCTCCGCCTGTTCGCCAACCAGCCCGTGGCGCACGTCGACCCCGAGCAGGTGACCATCTCGCCCGCCGCCGACTTCCGGGTGCAGACGTCGGGCGACGTCGTCGCGGTCGAGTTCGCGGACCGGCTCCGCTACGGCACCGAGTACACGGTCACGGTGCAGGGAGTCTCGAGCGTCTACCAGCGTCAGGACTCGACCCTCAGCACGACCTTCAGCACCGACCCCGCGGTGACCTGGCGCGTCGTGCACGGCGCCGACGGAGCCGACGACGTGCTCGAGCGGGCTCGCCTCCTTGGAGGCGGCGAGCGGACCCCGGTCTGGTCGGCTCCCCGGATCCAGGCCTTCGAGGCCTTCGACACGGCCGTCGCCGTCGTGACCGACGACGGCGAGCAGTCGACCCTGAGCCTCGTCTCGGACGACGGCGTCGCCGCGGAGACCCTGCCGCTGCCCGACGGGACGGGGCTGATCACGCAGCTGGGCGCGGACACGGCGACGACCACGCTGGCGTTCTCCTGGCGGCCCCAGGGCTCCGAGCAGGAGCTGCTCTACACGCTGCCGCTGCAGGGCCAGCGCGCCGTCGCCCCCGTCCTCTCGCTCTCGGGCCAGCCCGTGTCGGTGCTCGACTGGGCGGTCGTGCCGGGCCAGGCGAGCCTCGTCGCCCAGGCGGGCGACGAGCAGGTGGCCCTGTACGACCTGACCGGCACCGCGCCTCCTCGTCCCCTCGGCACGTTCGTCGCCCTGCAGGGCGTCTCGCTCGACGGCCGCGGCATCGTGGCGGCCACGGCGCTCCAGGCGTTCCGCGTCGACCTGGCGACGGGGGAGCAGACGCCGATCCCGTTCTCGGCCGTCGAGGGCGGCACGCCCTACCGGGGCGACCTCGTCGCCGTCGCCGCGACCGAGTACGTGCAGCAGGTGGCCGTCCCGTCCGACGGCGGGGCCAGCTTCACCAACCTCATCGTGCTCGACGACGAGGAGGAGGCGCGGGTGCTGTTCCGCCCCGCGGGCGAGTCGTCGCAGATCGAGGGCTTCTCCGTCTCGCCGAACGGGCAGTACCTGGCCGTCGAGACCGCCTCGGCGGACGACACCACCGACTACAGCTACACGATCGACCCCGTGCCGCAGGGGACGACCACGACGGTGGTCGACATCGAGACCGGGGCCGTCGTCGCGAGCTTCACGGGGCACGCCGCCGCTTGGTGAGCAGGAGGCGCGGCTGAGGTCAGAGCCCCCGCTTGGCCCGCTGCGAGACGCGCAGGCCGCTGCGCTCGAGCCGGCGGGCCAGGTCGAGCCCGGAGACCGGCTCGGCCCCGGCGGCGACGAGGTCGTGCCAGCGCGACTCGGGCACGTCGTAGTGGTCGTGGTCGAAGCCCCGGCGGGGGATGTCCTGGGCGGCGGCGAAGGCGTGCAGCTCGTCGTACGAGGCGTCGCTGACCAGGTGGGCCCAGACGGTGTCGTGGGCGGGCCAGATCGGCTCGTCGATCAGGATGGTCACGCGCTGATGCTAGTCGGGCGACCGTCGCGTTGACCGGCCCGGACGGGCCCTGTACCATCACAGGTTGGTGCTCACCCGGCCCAGGCGCGCCCGGCTCCGCGGGAGTCCGCCAGGCCGCCCGGCCTGCCGGCCACCATCGTCGCCTCCGTCCGCCGACGGCGAGGCACCACCGCACGGCCCGACACCGGTCGCCCGTGCGCGTCAGACCCGGGGCAGCGCGCGCCGGCACCAGAGCTAGAAGAGATCGATACATGGCCACATTCGTCGACCACGTGACCCTCCACCTGCGAGCAGGCAACGGGGGCAACGGCTGCGTCTCCGTCAAGCGCGAGAAGTTCAAGCCCCTCGCCGGCCCCGACGGCGGCAACGGCGGCAACGGCGGCGACATCGTGCTCGTCGCCGACGCCGGCGTGACCACGCTGCTCGGGTTCCACCGCGCGCCGCACCGCTCGAGCGACAACGGCGGCCCCGGCATGGGCGACCACCGCAGCGGCACCCAGGGCCAGGAGCTCGAGCTCGCGGTCCCGCTCGGCACGGTCGTCAAGACCGTCGACGGCGACGAGCTGGTCGACATGACCGAGCACGGCATGCGCTACGTCATCGCCGAGGCCGGCATCGGCGGGCTCGGCAACGCCGCGCTCTCGTCGACCAAGCGCAAGGCCCCCGGCTTCGCGCTGCTGGGCACGCCCGGCTGGCAGGGCGACGTGCTGCTCGAGCTCAAGGTCGTCGCCGACATCGCGCTGGTCGGCTACCCCTCGGCCGGCAAGTCGAGCCTCGTCGCCGCCCTCTCGGCCGCCAAGCCCAAGATCGCCGACTACCCCTTCACGACCCTGCACCCGAACCTCGGCGTCGTCGAGTCGGGCGAGACCCGCTACACGGTCGCCGACGTGCCCGGCCTGATCGAGGGCGCGAGCGAGGGCAAGGGCCTCGGGCTCGAGTTCCTCCGCCACGTCGAGCGCTGCTCGGCCCTGCTGCACGTGCTCGACTGCGCCACACTCGAGCCCGGTCGCGACCCGCTGACCGACCTCGAGATCATCCGCCGCGAGCTCGAGGCGTACCCGGTGCCCGAGGGGCAGACGCCCCTGCTCGAGCGCCCCCAGCTGATCGCGCTGAACAAGGTCGACGTCCCCGACGGCCGCGAGCTGGCCGACTTCGTCACGCCCGAGCTCGAGGCCCGCGGCTACCGCGTCTTCGAGATCTCGGCCGTCAGCCACGAGGGCCTCCGCAACCTCTCCTTCGCCCTCGCGGAGGTCGTCGAGCAGAGCCGCGCCGAGATCGCGGCCCGGCCCGCGCCTCCTCGTCTGGTCATGCGCCCCCGCGCGGTCAACGAGAAGCCGTTCGTCATCAAGGTCGAGGGCGGCACGTACGGCAACGTCTACCGCATCCTCGGCCAGAAGCCCGAGCGCTGGGTCGTGCAGACCCAGTTCAACAACGAGGAGGCGGTGGGCTACCTCGCCGACCGGCTCAACGCCATCGGCATCGAGGACGCCCTGTTCAAGGCGGGTGCGCAGGCCGGCTCGACCGTCGTCATCGGCCCCGAGGGCGGCATCGTCTTCGACTGGGAGCCGACGCTGACCTCCACCGCCGAGCTGATGACCTCGGCCCGCGGCACGGACCCCCGCCTGATCAAGAACGACCGCCCGACCCGCAACCAGCGCCGCGAGGACTACTTCGAGCGCATGGACGCCAAGGCCGAGGCCCGGGCCGAGCTGCAGCGCGAACGAGCTGCCGGCCTCTGGACCGACGACGAGGGCTTCCTCGTCAAGGAGGGCGACGAGCAGGAATGAGCACCGACGGCCCCGTCGAGACCCTGCCGCAGGCCGGCGGCGACACGGTCGTCGCGGCCCGGGGCGACATCGCCCGTGCCCGGCGCATCGTCGTCAAGGTGGGGTCGTCGTCGATCAGCGGTGCCGCAGCGCACCAGATCGAGCCGCTCGTCGACGCCCTGGCAGGCGCCCACGCCCGCGGCGCCGAGGTGGTGCTCGTCTCGTCGGGCGCGATCGCGACCGGGATGCCGCACCTGCGGCTCGACTCACGGCCGACCGACCTCGCGACGCAGCAGGCCGCCGCGGCGGTGGGCCAGAACGTGCTCATCTTCCGGTACCAGCAGAGCCTCCGCCGCCACGACATCGTCGCCGGACAGGTGCTGCTCACGGCCGGCGACATGGCCGACCCGACGCCGCGCAGCAACGCGCAGCGGGCGATGGGGCGCCTCCTCGAGCTCGGCATCCTGCCGATCGTCAACGAGAACGACACGGTCGCGACCCAGGAGATCCGCTTCGGCGACAACGACCGCCTCGCCGCCCTCGTCTCCGAGCTGATCGGCGCGGACGTGCTGGTGCTGCTCAGCGACGTCGACGCGCTGTACACGCGCCCGCCGCACGAGCCGGGCGCCGTGCGCATCGACGACGTGCCCCAGGGCGACGACCTCGCCGGGGTGACCTTCGGCGACGCGGGCGCGGCAGGCGTCGGCACCGGGGGAGCCGGCACGAAGGTGGCCGCCGCGCGCTACGCGGCCGCGGCCGGCACGCCCGTGCTCGTCACCTCGGCGGCGAACGTCGCCGCGGCCCTGTCCGGTGCGTCGGTGGGCACCTTCTTCTCGGCGGCGCCCCGCCGCTGACGCTGCCCCCGGTGCGCTGGCGGAGCCCGCCGCCGTAGGCTCCTGGGATGTCGTCCGTCGTCGCCCCGTCGTTCACCGAGACCCTGCGTGCCGCGAAGGCGGCCTCCGTCCGTCTCGCGACCCTCACCGCCGCCGAGAAGGACGCCGCGCTGCACGCCGTCGCCGCCGCCCTGGTCGCCGAGGGCCCGCGCATCGTGGCCGCGAACGAGCTCGACCTGGCACGGGCGCTCGACGAGGGCGTCGGCGAGGCCCTGCGCGATCGCCTCCGCCTCGACGCCGCCCGGCTGGAGGCGCTGGCCGACGCCGTGCGGCTCGTCGCCGGCCTCGTCGACCCGGTCGGCGAGAGCATCCGCGGCCGGGTCCTGCCCAACGGCCTGCGGCTCGACCAGGTGCGGGTGCCGTTCGGCGTCGTCGGCGTCATCTACGAGGCCCGCCCGAACGTGACGGTCGACATCGCCGCGCTCGCGCTCAAGAGCGGCAACGCGGCGGTGCTGCGGGGCGGCAGCGCGGCACGCGAGACGAACCAGGTGCTCGTCGACGTCGTGCAGGAGGCGCTGGTCGCCTCGGGACTGCCCGCCGACGCGGTCGTCACGGTCGACGAGCACGGCCGGGCCGGGGCCGCCGAGCTCATGCGGGCGCGCGGGCTGGTCGACGTCCTCGTGCCGCGCGGCAGCGCCGAGCTGATCGAGACCGTCGTGCGAGAGTCGACCGTCCCCGTGATCGAGACCGGCGCGGGCGTGGTGCACGTCTTCCTCGACGCGTCCGCCGACGAGGGGATGGCCGTCGACGTCGTCGTCGACGCGAAGGTCAGCCGGCCGAGCGTCTGCAACGCGCTCGAGACCCTGCTCGTGCACGCGGACGCGGCCGACCGCCTGCTGCCGCCGGTGCTGGGCGCCCTCCGCGCCTCCGGCGTCACGGTGCACGGCGACGAGCGCGTCGTGCGGACGTTCCCCGACGCGGTCCCGGCGACGGACGCCGACTGGGCCGCCGAGTACATGAGCCTCGACCTGGCCGTGCGCGTCGTGGACGACGTCGACGAGGCGATGGCGCACATCGCGCGCTGGTCGACGCACCACACCGAGTCGATCCTGACGAACGACCACGCGGTCGCCGAGCGGTTCCTGCACGAGGTGGACAGCGCGGTCGTCATGGTCAACGCCTCGACCCGGTTCACCGACGGGGGCGAGTTCGGCTTCGGCGCCGAGGTCGGCATCTCGACGCAGAAGCTGCACGCCCGGGGGCCCATGGGGCTGCCGGAGCTCACCAGCACGAAGTGGGTCGTTCGAGGGCAGGGCCAGGTGCGCGGCCAGGCCCGGCCGCGCGGCTAGACTGTCGGGGATCGCCCCTCGGAACGGAGAACCCATGCTCGACGTCGCCCTCCTGGCCGCAGCCCACGAAGACCTCGCGCCGCTGATCGCGCCCCCCGTCGTCATCGCCGCCACCTTCGGCCTGTTCTTCCTGTTCCTCGGCTTCGTCGTCTGGAGCTACCGAGACGTCGCGAACCGCTCTCCCCGCAAGGCGTCGACGCAGGCGCACCACGACGGGCCCATCGACGAGTTCGGGCACCCCGAGCAGCACTGACCCGGCGGCACCGCAGAATGGTCGGCACGACGCCTGCGACGAGCACCCCCGGGGCGTTCGTCACCGGTCGTCGACCCCGCGTGGGCATCATGGGCGGCACGTTCGACCCGATCCACCACGGTCACCTCGTCGCGGCGAGCGAGGTCGCACAGTCGTTCCACCTCGACGAGGTCCTGTTCGTCCCCACGGGCCAGCCCTACATGAAGTCGGGCGTCAGCGACAGCGAGCACCGCTACCTGATGACGGTCGTGGCCACCGCCTCCAACCCGATGTTCACCGTGAGCCGGGTCGACATCGACCGTGACGGCCCCACCTACACGATCGACACCCTCCGCGACATCCGGGCCCAGCGTCCCGACTCCGAGCTCTTCTTCATCACCGGGGCCGACGCCGTCGCGCAGATCCTCGACTGGAAAGACGTCAGAGAGCTCTGGGACCTCGCGCACTTCGTCGCTGTGACCCGACCGGGACACGACCTCAGCGTCGGCGGCCTCCCGGAGAGCGACGTAAGCTTGCTCGAAGTCCCCGCCCTCGCCATCTCGTCGACCGACTGCCGCGCTCGGGTGGGCCGCGGCTTCCCGGTGTGGTACCTGGTCCCCGACGGGGTCGTCCAGTACATCTCCAAGCACCACCTGTATCGGAGCAACGCATGAGCACGTCCGACGAGCAGCCGCTGACCCGGCGCCAGATCCGCGAGCGCGAACGTGCCCGCGAGGCAGGCCGCGCCGTCGCCGAGGGCACCGCAGGAGGCGCACCCGCCTCGGGCTCGACGCCCGCGTCCGCAGCCCCCGCGTCGACGCCCGTGCCCGCCACGCCCGTGCCGGCCTCGGCCCCGCAGGGTGCGGGCACGCCGGTCTCGGCCGCACCGGTCCCTGCCTCGGCGCCCACGCCTCCTCCGGCCTCCGTCGCCGGACCCGACGGGCTGACCAGGCGCCAGATGCGCGCCCAGCGCGCCGAGCAGACGGGGCCCTCGGCGCCCGTCCCGCTCCAGGCCCCCGGCCCCGAGCCGCGTCGCCGCCTGGTCGACGCGCTGAGCACGGTCGACGAGATCGTGGCGCCGCTCGACGAGAGCGCCCCCACCAGCGCGCGGCAGTCGGCCGGCGACGACTCGTCCGTCGTGCCGAGCGTCGCCGCGGACGGCGACGGCGACGACGACGGGCGCGCGCCCGGCCCGCGCCGCACGGGGCAGCCCGCCGCGGCGTCCTCCGGGCCTGCGGTCGCGCCCACCTCCGCGCCCTCTGTGTTCCCCCTCGAGCTCAGCGGGTCGCGGCCCGGCTCCGCCTCGACACCTGACGGCGACGACCCGGCCGCCGCTCCCGGCAGCGCCGGTTCGCCCGCAGCGGCAGCCGTCTCCGAGCCCGCGCCCGCGTCCGTCCCCGAGCCGAGCGGCTTCGTGCCGCCCGTCGGCCACTGGACGACCCAGTCGGACGAGCCCGACGACGACACGGCCCCCGGTCGTGCCCTCGGCACCCACACGGGCCAGACGAACGCGCTCATCCTCACCGACCAGCAGGTCGCCGACGTCACCGGTGCGCTCAACGCGACCGGCGAGATCATCATCACGGGCTCGATCGACCTGCCTCGCAGCCTGGGGGCCACGGGGTCGCAGGCCCGCATCGACAACTCCGACATCGACCGCCTGCTCGAGCAGGGCGACGCCGAGGGCGCCGAGACCGACGCGGCTCCCGTCCGGGCCAGCCGGGCCATCAGCACCCACACCTCGACGCGGTCGGTCGTCCTCGCGGCCTCCCAGCCCGCCTCCAGCAAGCTGCCCCTGATCCTCGGGATCGGCGGGGGCGTCCTCGGAGCAGGTATCATCGGTGTCGTCATCGCCGGGTTCGCCACGGGCATCCTCGGCGGTTGACGCCGCCGTCGTCCCGTCCCGGGCCGACCCACCCCGAAGGAATCCGTGACAGCCACCCCTCGTGCCATCGAGCTCCTGCAGATCGCAGCCCGCGCCGCCGACGACAAGCAGGCCGACGACCTCGTCGCGCTCGACGTGTCCGAGCCGTTGGCCCTCACCGACATCTTCCTCCTGGCCTCCGGCCGCAGCGAGCGCAACGTCGTCGCGATCGCCGGTGAGATCGAGGACAAGATGCTCGAGGCCGGCGCCCGCACCCTGCGCCGCGAAGGCCGTGCCGAGGGCCGTTGGATCCTCCTCGACTTCGGCGACGTCGTCGTCCACGTGTTCCACGAGGAGGACCGCCAGTACTACTCGCTCGAGCGCCTGTGGAGCGACTGCCCGGCGATCCCGCTCGACGTGGTGAGCGCCTCCTCCGCCGAGGCCGCCTCGGCTCCAGCCTCGTCCGAGGCCTAGGCCCGCACCTCGCGTCTCCGGACGTCGACGGCGTGCAGTGCCGTCGGTGGTCCGTGCGACCCTGGCGGCATGATCATCGACCGGGTCCGCGTGCCGGAGGCGCTCGTCGCCGACCCGCTCGAGTGGCCGTTCACCGTCCCGGCCGTCGCTGCGCTCGTCGGCACGGGTGTGTCCCTCGACGCGCCCGTGACCTTCCTCGTCGGTGAGAACGGCAGCGGCAAGTCGACGATCGTCGAGGCCCTCGCCGAGGCGTGGGGCGCCGACGTCCGCGGCGGTCGCTCGCACGGCAGGTGGTCGTCCGAGCTCGAGCCGTCCGAGCTGGGTGCCGTGCTCGAGCTCGGTCGCACGCCGACGGGCAGCCGCATGGTCGGCCGCAAGGCGAAGGGGTACTTCCTCCGGTCCGAGACGGCGCTCGACATGTTCGCGCGGTACGAGAAGCGCGACCCGGGGTTCCACGACGTGAGCCACGGCGAGAGCTTCCTGCACGCCTTCGATGCCCGGCTCGCCGAGAAGGGGCTGTACCTGCTCGACGAGCCCGAGGCAGCCCTGTCGTTCACGGCCTGCCTCCAGCTGATGGGCACGCTGGCCGACGTCGCCGACGCCGGCGGGCAGGTCGTCTGCGCGACCCACTCGCCCGTGCTCACGGCCCTGCCGGGCGCGGCGGTGCTGCAGCTCGGCGAGCGCGGCATCGAGCGGACGACCTGGGGCGAGCTCGACCTCGTGCAGCACTGGCGGGCGTTCCTCGACGAGCCGGGGCGGTACCTGCGGCACCTCTGAGGCCTGACGCAGGGTGGAGGGGCCCGGTGGCGCGTGTACTTGCGCCGCCGGATTCTGTAGTAAGGTTGACGAGTTGCTTCGGCAGCGGGAACACGAGCAAGACGGCAACACGATCTGGGTCTGTGGCGCAGCTGGTAGCGCACCTGCATGGCATGCAGGGGGTCAGGGGTTCGAGTCCCCTCAGATCCACCCACGAGCAAGACGGAATGGCCTCACCTTCGGGTGAGGCCATTTCTCGTTCCTGCCCCCGCTCCTCTGCCTCGCTTCGTCGAGGAACGCGAGTCCTGAGTCGTCGCGGTGCCGGTCTGGGCGTGCGCTGTGCATCGGCTCCACGCGGGTGGCGGACGCGGTAGACATCATGCATGAGCAACGAGCAGCACGGCCAGACCCCCGCCCCCGACGACGACGCGACCCGCGCCTCCGGGGCGCCGACGGGTGCGGACCGCCCCCGTCCTGCGTACGGCGAGTACGCCCCGACGCCCGCGGGCGGTGCCGCTGCACCGTCCGAGCAGCAGCCGGTCGCTCCCGGCGCACCTCAGGGTGCCCCCTACGGTGCGCCCCCGCAGGGCTCGCCCTACGGCGCCCCGCAGCAGGGCGCGCCTGCCTCGTCGTCGACGACCGGCGCCCCCGGCCCCAATGGCATCGGCGCCTTCGCCGGCGAGGGCCATCCCCAGACGCTGGCGACCTTCACCCGCTACGAGGACGCGCAGTCCGCGGTCGACCTGCTCAGCGACGAGGGCTTCCCCGTCGAGAGCGTGTCGATCGTCGGCCACGACATCCGTACCGTCGAGAACGTCGCCGGCCGTCTGACCACCGGCAAGGCCGCCGTGCGGGGTGCCGCCGGCGGGGCGTGGTTCGGGCTCCTGCTCGGACTGCTCTTCAGCATCTTCGCGCCGGGCGTCGCGTTCATCGGCGTCCTGCTCATCGCCCTCGGTGCCGGAGCCCTGTGGGGCGCGCTCTGGGGCGCCGTCGGCCACGCCGCGACGCGTGGTCGTCGTGACTTCGCCTCGGTGAAGACGATGGAGGCGGGCCGCTACGAGGTCCTCGTGCGCGGCGAGCTCTCCGCCCGCGCGCACCAGGTGCTCGCTCAGGGGCGCAAGGTCGCCTAGCAGCGACCCCGAGAACCACCACGAACGACGAAGGGCCCCGCACCAGCGGGGCCCTTCGTCGTACCGAGGCCGGGGCCGAGCCCGACGGCTCAGCGCCTCACGGCGTGACCATCCCGCCGTTCACGTTCAGCGTCTCGCCCGCGACGAAGCTCGACTCGGCGCTGGTGAGGAACACGTAGGCGGGCGCCTGCTCGGCGGGCTGGGCGGCTCGCCCCATCGGCGACTCGCTCGAGCCGAACTCGGGCAGGGTCTCGGGGTCGACGCCCTGCGTCACCTGCAACACCGACCAGGTCGGACCGGGAGCGACGACGTTGACGCGGATGCCCTTCCCGACCAGCTGCTGGGCCAGGCCCTTCGAGAAGTTGTTGATCGCGCCCTTGGTGGTCGCGTAGTCGAGGCGGTCGGGGGCAGGCGTGTAGGCCTCGAGCGAGGCCGTGTTGACGATCGTGGAGCCGGGCTGCAGGTGCGGCAGGGCGGCCTTGATGATCCAGAACGGCGCGTAGACGTTGGTCTTGAAGGTCCGGTCGAACTGCTCGTCCGTGATCTGGTCGATCGACTCCTGCCAGACCTGGACGCCGGCGACGTTGACGATCGCGTCGAGCCCGCCCATGCCGTCGACGGCCTGCTGCACGAGCTCGCGGCAGAAGGAGGCGCTGGTCAGGTCGCCGGGGACGGCCACGGCCTTCTGCCCGGCCGCCTCGACGAGCGACACGACGTGGCGGGCGTCCTCCTCCTCCTCGGGCAGGTACGAGAGGGTGACGTCCGCGCCCTCACGGGCGAAGGCGATGGCCACGGCCGCGCCGATGCCGGAGTCGGCGCCGGTGATGAGCGCCTTGCGGCCGGTGAGGCGACCGGTGCCGCGGTAGGTGTCCTCGCCGAGGTCGGGGACGGGCGTCATGCGCGACTGGAGCCCGGGCTCCGGCTGCTGCTGCACCTCCGGGCTGATCACGGGGTAGCGGGTGCGGGGGTCGTCGAAGGTGTACTGATCGCGGGTCATGCACCCGTGATACGCCGTGGGGCTGGCCGACTGCTCAGGGCCGGTGCCTGCCGGGGTACGTGCGGACCGCCTCCTCGACCATCGCGTGGGGCACCAATCGTTGGTACACTCACGACATGGCATCGACGAGATCCTCCCGGGCCGAGCGTAAGCCCGGTCACGAGCACGGCAGCTGGTTCGGCGACGCGGTCGAGCGGATGAACGCGCGGCTGCGCCCCTACATCGGCGGTGCACAGCTCGGCATCCGTGACGAGGCGCCGATCGTCGCCCCCGCGCACGGCGGCGCGTGCCCGCTCTGCGGCCGACCGATGGACGAGCACGTCGTCGACCGCACCGGCCCGCGCACGATGCTGCACTGCCCGCGGGACGCCGGCGAGTGAGCACCCAGGCCCGCGCCTCCGTACCCGTCGACCAGCCGCCCGTCGACCCGCTCGCGCTCGAGAGCCAGATCTGCTTCGCGCTGTCGGTCGCCTCCCGCAGCGTCGTCTCCGCGTACCGGCCCGTGCTCGAGCCGATGGGCCTCACGCACCCGCAGTACCTCGTGATGCTCGCCCTGTGGGAGCAGCAACCGCTGGCGCTGCGTGACCTGGCCCGGCTGCTGCGGCTCGACCCCGGCACCCTGTCGCCGCTGGTGAAGCGGCTCGAGGCGCAGGGCCTGGTCACCCGGGGGCGGAGCGTCGACGACGAACGCGCCCTGTCGATCGAGCTGACACCGGCTGGGGTCGCCCTCCGTGAGCAGGCCGAGTCGATCCCCGGGCGGATGATGGCCCGGCTCGACGTCACCCGGGACGAGCTGGTGCTGCTGCACCGCACCATGGCGAAGTTGATCGCGGCCGCCGAGGCCTGAGCGGTGCGTCGCCTCGACTCGGGTCAGCGCAGCGGCTGCGGGGCCACGGCGGGGCGCGACCAGCGGACGTCGACGGGGCGGCCGACCACGCGCGACTCGATCTCACTGCGGAACGACTCGACGAAGTGCGCGGCGGAGCGCTCGTCCGAGACGACGACGTCGAGGCGCAGCGAGCGCAGCTCGTCGGTGACGAGCACGGGGCCGTCGCAGAAGCGCAGCAGGTACTGGTGGGGCTTCACGGGGATGCTCTCCCAGTGCCGCCGCAGGCTGGTCTCGAGCTGGCGGACGGAGTCGACGCCGTCGGCCTGCCGCACCTCGGCGCTGATCGCGATCATGCGGGCATCGTGCACCCCGCGGGCGACGCGCACGTGAACGCGAGGTGACGGTCTCCTGTGCGACCGGCCAGTGCTTTGTCGAGCGGCCGGGGCGCCCGCCGCCCCATTCGTATTACCATTGGGTCGAGAGCGGCGCCGACGCCTCTGTGTCGTCGGCCGGCTCGCAGCCCCATCCGACGACGAGATCGCACGGTCGCGACCTCGAGAGGACACGACATGACCACCCCGAGCCCCGCGCCCGTCCCCTCCGCTACCGCTACCGCCTCGGCATCGGCCTCGGCCTCGGACGAGGCTCGCTGATGGCCACCCTCGAGAACGCGGGCGCCGCCTCCTCGGCGCCGCTCATGCCGGGGTCGGCCCGCCACCCGGCGCACGACTCGGACCCGGTGCTCGTCGTCATGGGGGTGTCGGGCTCGGGCAAGTCGACCGTCGCCGCCCTCGTCGCCGAGCGCCTCGGCTGGGACCTCGCCGAGGGCGACGACCTGCACCCCGACGAGAACGTGGCCAAGATGGCCGCCGGTCAGCCGCTCGACGACGACGACCGGGCGCCGTGGCTCGACACGGTCTCGTCGTGGATCGTCGAGCACGCGATGCAGGGCGTGCCCGGCGTCATCACCTGCTCGGCCCTGAAGCGGAAGTACCGCGACGTGCTGCGCGAGCACAACGTCGTCTTCGTCTACCTGCAGGGCAGCGGCGACCTGATCGGCGGCCGGATGGCCGAGCGCTCGGGGCACTTCATGCCGACGACGCTGCTCGACTCGCAGGTCGCGACGCTCGAGCCGCCGCAGGCCGACGAGCGTCACATCGTCGTCGACGCCACCCGGACCCCGGAGGAGGAGGCGGACGACGTGCTCCGCCTGCTCGGCCTGACGCCGGTCGCCTAGAGGCCGCGGCGGCGGAGGTCGGCGACGATCTCGTCGAGGAAGTCGTCCACCTCGTCCTGGTGGTAGCCCTCGCGGAACTGCGTCGGGGTGAAGCGCGCGTTCACGACGTCCTCGGGCCGCACGTCGGTGGCGCCCGCACGGCCCTCGTCGTCGGCCGTCATGGCTGCCCGTACCCGGGCGAGGAACGCGTCCACGTCCTCCATGTCGTAGCCCTCGCGGAACCTCACCGGCGAGAACCGCTTCACCTGGACGTCTTCTGCTCTCATCGTCTCCCCCTCGTGGTCAGGACGATCCTGCCAGGGCGTCGTGGCCCGTCGCGACCTCCGTGCGACGGTCAGGACCTCGTCGCCGGGGGAGCGGCGCCCGGGGAGGGACGATCGCGGGAGGCGCGATGGAGGACGTGGGGGCGGAGGCGGTGGCCGGGAGGCAGGGCCGGGTGCTCGAAGTCGTCGGCTGGGTCGCGTGTCAGGCCGAGCCGCTCCATCAGGGCACGGGAGCGGAGGTTGATCGTGGCCGTGAAGCTCACCACCTCGGGCAGGTCGAGCCCGTCGGGGTCGAGGGCGGTGCGGAGCACCTCGCGCGCGGCCTCGGTCGCGAGGCCCTGTCCCCAGGCGTCCCGGCGCAGGCGCCAGCCGATCTCGACCTGGTCGGAGAGCGGCCGGCCGCCGACGACCACGTCGACCGACGGTCGCGACAGGCCGACGAAGCCGAGCAGCTGGTCGTCGGCACGCCGCTCGACGGCCCAGAGGCCGAAGCCGTTCGCCTCGAAGCCCTGCTCGATCCGGTCGATCATCGCGTCGGACTCGGCCCGCGTGCGCGTCGAGGGGAAGAACTCCATCACGACGGGGTCGGCGTTCATCGCCGCGAACGGCTCGCGGTCGGCGTCGCGCCAGCGGCGGAGGAGGAGGCGGTCGGTGGTGAGCACGGGTCGACGGTAGCGGAGGCGACCGGCCGACCCGCGCCTCCCGCGGGCCGACCCGCGCGATGAACCGCGTTCCGAACCATGAACCGTGAATAAACGCGGTTGATGGTTCCTGACGCGGTTCATGCTGCGGCTGCTGTCAGGCAGCGGGGCCGGGCGCGGTGCGTCCGGCGGCGGCGCGCGCGCGGGCGGTGTCGGCGCGCGGGCCGACGGGAACGGCCTCCGTCGCCAAGGCCAGGCCGGAGGCGGGCATCCCGACGTACATGCTCTCGGCGCGCTCGACGACGAACGTCTCGTGCCAGATGCCGACCGCGCCGGGCGCCCTGCGGGCCCGGCGGTTGAAGGCGCTCCACGCGGGGCGATGGGCCTGGTCGGCCGAGCCGGCGTAGGCGTAGAGCTTCTCGAGCGAGTCCCAGTACTGCACGAGCACCGGCCCTCGCGAGCCGATCGTGGTGCGGAGGCCGCGGAGCCCCGACTCCTTGTCCTTGAACAGCTCCACGATCATCGGGGTCATGGCGGCGAACACGGGCAGCCACTGGTCGGGCCGCCAGAGCTTGTTCACGCGCATGCCGATCAGGAAGACGACGAGTTCACCCTCGTGTCTGTGGGTCGTCCTGCCGGGGATGACACGGGCCATGATCTCGCTCCTTCGACGCGTCTGCCGCGGGTGGGTGCCTGGGGATTGGATAGTGTTGCTCTCCAGTGCGCTCTCATCTTGGAGAGTGCAGCTATCCAATGTCAAGGGGGCACCCGTGCGCATCTCCGAGCTCGCCGACGTCAGCGGCGTCCCGATCGCGACGCTCAAGTACTACCTGCGTGAGGGGCTGCTGCCCGAGGGCGAGCGGACCTCGGCCACGCAGGCCCGCTACGACGACGAGCACGTGCGGCGGCTGCGGCTCGTGCGGGCGTTGCTCGGCCCCGGCGGGCTGAGCGTGGCACGGGCGCGCGGCGTGCTCGAGTTCCTCGACCTGGAGCACGACTCGGTGGGGGAGGTGCTCGCAGTCGCCCAGCACGCGGTCACTCCCGCCGCGCCCGAGGGAGTCGACCACGCCAGGGCGCGCGGCCTCGTCGAGCGCTGGGGCTGGACCGTCGACCCCGGTGACGGCCCCGTGCTCGCCGCGCTCGAGGTCGCCGTCGACGGGCTCGAGGCCGCCGGCTTCGACCTGCCGCCCGAGCGCCTCGACGGCTACGCGCGGGCCATGCACGACGTCGCGGACGCCGAGATCGCGGGGGTCCCGCTCGAGAGCGTCGACGCGGCCGTGCAGTACGTGGTGCTGGGCACGGTGCTGGTCGAGCCGCTGCTGCTGGCGCTCCGGCGGCTCGCGCAGCAGGACTCGTCGTGGCGGCGCTTCGGCGACCTCGTCGGCGGGCTGCCGGTGCCGCCGCCTCCTGCGTCGCCTCGTGCAGGAGACGGGACCGGGCACTAGGAGGCGCGGCGCACGCCCCGCAGGCCGACGAACGACACGAGCGCGCTGCCGACGAGCAGCACCGCGACCACGACGACGACGCGGTGGAACCCGTCGACCGTGAGGGCGCCTCCCGCGATGACGCCCAGGAACGCGACGGCGACCAGCCCGGCCACCCGCGAGATCGCGTTGTTGACCGCTGACGCGATGCCCGACCGGGCGGGCGAGATGCCCGACAGCACGGCCGAGGTGAGCGGCGCCACCGTGACGGACAGGCCCAGCCCGAAGAGGACGACCCCGGGCACGACCTGCCACCAGACGTCGATCGGGTCGCGGACGAGCAGCATCCAGAGGAACCCGCTCGCCGTGACAAGCGGCCCGACCGTCATGAAGAGGCGGGGTCCGTGCGTGGCGGCGAGCGTGCCGAACATCGTCGAGAAGAGCAGCGAGACGATCGTCGTCGGCAGGGTCACGAGCCCGGCGAGCGTGGCCGAGAGCCCGGCGAGCTCCTGCACGACGAGGGGGATGGTCAGCGTGCCGAGGTTGAGGGCGGCGTAGAGCCCGACCGTCGCGAGGTTGCCGACGGCGAACTCGCGGGTGCGGAAGAGGTCGAGGGGCATCATCGGCTGCGGCGCGCGTCGCTCCCACCGGACGAAGGCGACGAGCGCCACGACGCCGACGACGAGGGGCGCGACGACGAACCAGGCGCCGAACCCGACCCGCTGGCCCTCGATCAGCGCGAAGACCGGGCCGGCGAGGCCGACCGCGGCGAGCACGGCGCCGACGACGTCGACGCGGGCCGGCTGGTCGGGTCCGCCGCGGTGCGCGTCGCCGGGCAGGCGTGTCATCAGCACGAGCGTCAGCACCACCGGCACGACGACCACGGCGAACACCCACCGCCAGCCGAGGGTGTCGACGAGGGCGCCGCCGGCGAGCGGCCCGATCAGGAACGCGACGCCGGTCCAGGCGGTCCACGAGCCGATCGCGCGACCCTGGGCCGGCCCGGAGAAGGTCGACGTGATCAGCGCGAGGCTCGACGGGACGAGCAGCGCCGCGGCGACGCCCTGCAGCGCGCGGGCCGCGATGAGCAGGCCGGGGTCGGGCGCGAGTGCGGCGAGGACGCTCGTCAGCGCGAAGGCGACGAGGCCCGCGCGCAGCACCCGCACTCGGCCGAACGTGTCGCTGAGCGAGCCCGCGACGAGCATCAGCGAGCCGAGCGCCAGCAGGTACGCGTCGACGACCCACTGCTGCAGGGTCAGGTCGGCTCCGCTCGCCGGCCCCGCGCCTCCGTCGCCGAGGCCCCGCGCGATGGCCGGCAGCGCGACGGTCACGATCGACCCGTCGAGGAACGCCACGAAGGAGGCGAGCACCGCGACCACGAGGACGATGCGCTGGCCGCGGGCGTCTGTCATCCCCCGAGTCTCCTCCCCGCGGTCAGCTCTCGCGGACGACGTCGTCGGGCGACTTGTCGGGGCGCCAGCCGCGCCACGAGGGCTGGCGGAGGCGGCCGGTCGACGTCCACTCGGCGAACGACACCTCGCCGACCCGTGACGGCGTGATCCAGTGCGCGTCACGGGCGTCCGCGGCCGGCACGTCGACGAGCGGGCTGGTCTTGCGCTCGACCCCGCGGAACTCCGTCAGCAGTGCGTCGAGGTCGCGATCGCGGAAGCCCGTGCCGACCCGTCCGACGTAGACGAGCCCGTCGTCGCCGGGCACGCCCATCAGCAGCGAGCCCACGCCGGAGGCGCGACGCCCGTTCCCGGGACGCCAGCCCGCGATCACCACCTCCTGCGTCGCGTGGTGCTTCGTCTTGATCCAGGCGCGCGAGCGTCGGCCGGCGCTGTAGGTGGCGTCGCGGCGCTTGGCGACCACCCCCTCGAGCCGGAGGCGCTGCGAGGTCCGCATCGCCTCCTCCAGGTCGCCGTCGAAGACGACCGGCACGTCGATCGGGCCCTCGGAGGTCACGATCCGCTCGAGCACCTCACGCCGCTCGTCGTAGGTCTTCCTGAGGAGCGAGTGCCCCTCGGCGTGCAGCACGTCGAAGAGCAGGTACCGGATGGGCGCTCCCTTCGCGGCCTGCTCGACCTCGCGGGGCTTCGTCAGGCCCATCCGCGTCTGCAGCAGCCCGAAGTCGGGGCGGCCGGACTCGTCGACGGCCACGACCTCGCCGTCGAGCACCGCGCCTCCGTCGCTGTCGACCTGGTCGGCGAGCACCTGCAGCTCGGGGTAGGCGGGGGTCAGGTCGTGGCCGTTGCGGCTGGTCAGGGTGACCCGGCCGCCCTGGACGACGGCGATCGCACGGATGCCGTCCCACTTCATCTCGATCGCCCAGTCGTCGTCGACGTCGGCGGCGGTGCCCGCGACGGCGAGCATCGGGGAGACGGGGTCGAGAGCGTCGCCTGAACCGTCGCCGTCGCCCGACCGGCCCGACGAGGAGGCGCGGGGCGAGCGGCCGGACCCGGCCCCTGTCCCCGAGCCGATCACCGTCCGGCCCTTCCCGCTGGACTTCCCGGCCGCCCGTGTCTTCCCGTGGCCACCGGAGGAGCCACCGTCCGCGCCTCCCGAGTCGTCCGCCATGCGGTGGATCAGCCAGTTCTGGTCGGCCTTGCCGCCGCCGTGGCCGGTGTGGATCAGGGCGACCCGGCGGGTGCCGCGCTGCTCGCCGTGCAGCACCGCGATCACCTCCTTGCCGTCGCGCCACTTCTCGACGTCGTAGGTGCCCGAGTCCCAGATGGTGACCTCGCCGGCGCCGTACTCGCCCTTCGCGATGGTGCCCTCGAAGGTGCCGTACTCGAGCGGGTGGTCCTCCGTCATCACGGCGAGGTGGTTCGTGCCGGGGTCGTCGGGCTCGCCCTTGGGCAGCGCCCAGCTGACGAGGACGCCGTCGTGCTCGAGGCGGAAGTCCCAGTGCAGGCGGCTGGCGTGGTGCTCCTGGATGACGAAGCTGCGACCGTCGCTCGTCGGCGGGGCGGCCGCGGGGACGGGCTCCGCGGTCTTCGACGCGTCGCGCATCGAGCGGTACTTCGCGAGGCGGTCGTGCCCCTCGCGCGTCTCGCCCGCGCCGTCGCCGTCGTGGGACGAGTCGTGCTCGGGCGACTCGGTGTTGCGCATGTCGTCGCCGAGTTCCCCAGGGGGCACCGGGGTGCCGCTCGACACGTCGGCCAGCGGGTCGCCGCGCCGCTTCAGCCGGGCCAGCACCTCGGTGTACTCGAGCTGCTTCAGGCTCCCCGAGGCCAGCTCGCGCCAGGTGCGCGGCATCGCGACGGTCGGGCGCTCGCGGCCGCGCAGCGAGTACGGCGCGACCGTCGTCTTGTTGCCGTTGTTCTGCGACCAGTCGAGCAGCACCTTGCCGCGCCGGTCGGCCTTGCCCATCGTGCTCAGCACGAGGTCGGGGTGGTCGGCCTCCACGGCACGGGCGAGCTCGTGGGCCACGTCGCTGACCTGCGCGCTCGTCTGCCCCCCGTCGAGCCGCGCGTAGAGGTGCACGCCCTTGCTGCCGCTCGTCACAGGCACGAGCTCGAGGCCCATCCCGTCGAGCAGGGGCCGCAGCAGCTGGGCGACCTCGACGCACTCGGCCAGGCCCACGCCCTCGCCCGGGTCGAGGTCGAGCACGAGGCGGTCGGGGTTCCGCTGTGCCCCGCGCGGCCCGAAGCGCCACTGGGGCACGTGCACCTCGAGCGCCGCGACCTGGGCCAGCCAGGTCAGCGTGGCGAGGTCGTTGACCAGCGGGTAGACGTTCGCGTGGTCCTTGTGCTCGATCTCGTGCCGGGCGACCCACTCAGGTGCCGAGTCGGGCAGGTTCTTCTCGAAGAAGACCTCGCCGTCGACCCCGTTCACCCAGCGCTTCCGCGTCGCCGGACGGCCCTCGACGTGCGGCAGCATCCACTCGGCGACGGCGGCGTAGTAGCCGAGCACGTCGGCTTTCGTCGTGCCGCTCGCGGGGTACAGCACCTTGTCGAGGTTGGTGAGCTGCAGCGTGTGCCCGCCGACCTGCACGCGCTCGCCGCGTCCCTTGCTGGCCATCCGGCGCCTCCTCGTGTCGTCTGCCTCGATGATGCTCGTTCGTCGTGCGGGCGTCCCGGACGCCAGCGCCTGCGGACCGCGACGGCCCGCCTCCCCGCCGGGGCGGGGGAGCGGGCCGCGAGCGGAGCCGAGGAGGCGCGGTGCCGGTCAGACGGCCGGCATGGCCCCCGCGATCGTGATGGTCGCGCCCGAGGTGTAGCTCGACTCCGGGCTCACGAGGTGCACGTAGGCCGCGGCGAGCTCGGCCGGCTGGCCGGGGCGGCCGAACGGCGCCTGGCCGCCGAACTCCGACACGGTCTCGGCGTCGTCCGAGCCGGGCTGCAGCGGCGTCCAGACCGGGCCGGGGGAGACCTGGTTGACGCGGATGCCCTTCGGCGCGAGCTGCTGTGCGAGGCCCGACGTGAAGACGCCGATGGCGCCCTTCGTCAGCGCGTAGTCGATCTTGTCGGGGCTCGGCTGCGTGCCCTGGACTGAGCCGGTCGTGACGATCGACGAGCCGGGCTCGAGGTGCGGGATGACCGCCTGCGACAGCCAGAACAGCGAGTAGACGTTGGTCTTGATCGTCGAGTCGATGTCCTCGGTGGTGAGCGTGAGGATGTCGTCGTTGCTCTTCATCCGGCCGGCGACCATGACGAGCGTGTCGAGCCCGCCGAGCTCCTCGACGGCCTTCGCGACGAGGTCCTTGCAGTACTGCTCGTCCGAGATGTCGCCGGGGACGAGGACGACGCGGCGGCCTTCGCCCTCGAGCAGGTCGCGCACCTCCTCGGCGTCCGCCTGCTCGCTGGGCAGGTAGCTGAGCACGAGGTCGGCGCCCTCGCGGCTGAGGGCGATGGCGGCGGCGCGGCCGATGCCGGAGTCGCCGCCGGTGACGATGCCACGGAAGCCGACGAGGCGCTCCTTGCCGACGTAGCTGGTCTCGCCGTGGTCGGGCTTCGGGTCCATCTTCCAGGCCTCGCCCGGCAGCGACTGCTCCTGCTTCGGGAACGGCGGGGCGGGGTACAGGTCGACCGGGTTCTTCTTGTCGTATTGGCTCATGTGCTCCACGGTGCACGCCGGGCGGGGGACGTGCCCGGCGTCTGTACCCGTCAGCCGGTCATTCGGAGCGCATGCGGAGGAACATGACCGTCATGCGATCGATCTGGAAGGGCGCGATCACGTTCGGGCTCGTCAACGTGCCCGTGAAGCTCTACAGCGCCACCGAGGACCACGACGTCTCGCTGCACCAGGTGCACGACGCGGACGGCGGTCGGATCCGGTACCAGCGCAGGTGCGAGATCTGCGGCAAGGTCGTCGACTACGAGCACATCGACAAGGCGTTCGACGACGGCGACCGCACCGTGGTGCTCACCGCCGACGACCTGAAGTCGCTGCCCGAGGAGCGCTCGCGCGAGATCGACGTGCTCGAGTTCGTGCCGAGTGACCAGCTCGACCCGCTGATGTTCGACCGCAGCTACTTCCTCGAGCCCGACTCCGCGTCGCCCAAGGCCTACGTGCTGCTGCGCCGCACCCTCGAGGAGACCGACCGCACGGCGATCGTGCACTTCTCCCTGCGGCAGAAGACCCGGCTGGCGGCGCTGCGCGTGCGCGGCGACGTGCTCGTGCTGCAGACGCTGCTCTGGGACGACGAGGTCCGTGAGGCGCGGTTCCCCGTGCTGGACGAGAAGGTGCGGATCAGCGGCAAGGAGCTCGACATGTCGGGCTCGCTCGTCGAGTCGCTCGGCGACGACTTCGACCCGTCGCAGTTCGGCGACGACTACCAGGAGGAGCTGCGCAAGCTCATCGACGCCAAGCTCGAGGAGGGCGAGTCGCTCGACACGGACGCGACGTTCGGCCGCTCCGGTGACGACGACGACGAGGACGGCGACGGATCCGGAGACGGCGAGGTGATCGACCTGATGGAGGCGCTCCGCCAGTCGGTGGAGCGCAGCCGGTCGGGCGCCAAGAAGGCCCCGGCGAAGAAGCCCGCCGCGAAGAAGGAGCCCGCCGCGAAGAAGGAGCCCGCCGCGAAGAAGGCGCCGGCCGCGAAGAAGGAATCCGCGGCGAAGAAGCCTGCGGCGAAGAAGAAGCCCGCCACGCAGAAGAAGGCGAGCTGACGCGACCTCAGTGGTCGCGCAGCATCTCGATCAGGTCGTCCTTCTTCGCGTCGCTGTAGCCGCTGAGCCCCAGCTCTTTCGCGCGGCCGCGCAGGTCGTCGACCGTCCAGTCGTCGTACGACCCCGACCGGCCGCCCTTCGCCGCGACCTTCTCCTCGCAGTTGCCCTTCTGGGCCGCGGCGTTGGAGATGCGCGCCGACTTCTCCTTCGAGTTGCCCTCGTCGCGCAGGGCCTCGTACATCTCGGGGTTCTTCAGCTGCGGGGGTGTGTCGTCCTTCGGCATGCCCGAGACCGTACTCCGCGACGGAGGCGCACGACCGGTCCGCAGGACCAGTGCACGCCCCCGGTGCAGGAGGCGATCTAGCGCCCGAACTCCCACTCGACGACCTCGGGCAGGTCCTCGCCGTGCTCGTAGGCGTACGCCCGCGCCTCCTCGCGCTTGGCCTCGAACTCGGTCACGAGGTCCGGACGTGCCTCGGCCAGCCCGGGCACGCGGTGCAGCACGTCGAGCACGAGCCGGTACCGGTCGATGTCGTTGAGCATCGCCATGTCGAAGGGCGTGGTGGTCGTGCCCTTATCCTGGAAGCCACGGACGTGGATGCCGTCGTGGTTCGTGCGGCGGTACGTGAGCCGATGCACGAGCGTCGGGTAGCCGTGGAAGTCGAAGACCACTGGCGTCGACCTCGTGAAGAGGGCGTCGAAGTCGTCGCTCGTGAGGCCGTGCGAGTGCTCGTCGGCGTCCTGCAGGCGCATCAGGTCGACGACGTTGACGACGCGGGTCACGAGGTCGGGGAGGCGCTCGCGGAGGATGTCCGCAGCGGCCACGGTCTCGAGGGTCGGCACGTCGCCCGCGCAGGCCAGCACGACGTCGGGGTCGACGCCCGCGACGGGCGTGCCCTCGGTGCCCGCCCACTCCCAGATGCCCGCGCCGGCGGCGACGTGCGCCTCTGCCTCGGGCAGCGAGAGCCAGGCCGGCGCCTCCTGCTTGCCGGCCACGATCACGTTGACCGTGTCGGTGGTGCGGAGGGCGTGGTCAGCCACGGCCAGCAGGGTGTTGGCGTCGGGCGCGAGGTAGATGCGCACGAGGTGAGCCTGCTTGTTGACGACGACGTCGAGGAACCCCGGGTCCTGGTGCGAGAAGCCGTTGTGGTCCTGGCGCCAGACGTGCGACGAGAGCAGGTAGGTGAACGACGAGATCGGCTCGCGCCAGGCGATGTCGGTCGAGCTCTCGAGCCACTTCGCGTGCTGGTTGAACATCGAGTCGACGATGTGCACGAACGCCTCGTAGGTGTTGAGCAGGCCGTGGCGACCGGTGAGCAGGTAGCCCTCCATGAGGCCCTGCAGCAGGTGCTCGCTCAGCACCTCCGTCACCCGGCCGCTGTGGGCGACGTGCTCGTCCTCCTCCTCGATGCGGGCCGCCCACACGCGGTCGGTCACGTCGAAGACCGGGTCCAGGCGGTTCGACACCGTTTCGTCGGGCCCGAAGAGGCGGAACGACGACGGGTTGTCGCGCACGACGTCGGTCAGCCAGCGACCGAGCACGCGGGTCGCCTCGGCCGTGGTGCGCCGGTCGTCGGTCGTCTCGACGGCGTGCGACCGGTAGTCGGTCAGCGACAGGGGGCGACGCACCAGCCCGCCGTTCGAGGCGGGGATCGCGCTCATCCGCTTCTCGCCGCGGGGGCGCAGCTCGTCGAGGAAGTCGGCGGGCGCACCGTTCTCGTCGAACAGCTCGTCGGCGCCGTACGACCGCATCCAGGCGTCGAGCTGCTCACGGTGCTCGTCGTTCTCGCGGACACCGCTCAGCGGCACCTGGTGGGCCCGCCAGGTGCCCTCGACCTTCTTGCCGTCGACCACCTTCGGGCCCGTCCAGCCCTTGGGGGTGCGCAGGACGATCATCGGCCAACGCGGGCGCTCGGTGCTCTCGCCCGAGCGCGCCTCCTGCTGGATCTGGTCGATGCGGGCGAAGGCCTCGTCGAGCGCCGCGGCCATCTGCGCGTGCACCACCATCGGGTCCGCGCCGTCGAACCCGCCCGAGACGACGATCGGCTGGTACCCGTAGCCGCGGAACAGCTCGAGCAGCTCGCCCTCCGGGATGCGCGCGAGGATCGTCGGGTTCGCGATCTTGTAGCCGTTGAGGTTGAGGATCGGCAGCACGGCGCCGTCGTGCACGGCGTCGAGCAGCTTGTTCGCGTGCCAGCTCGTGGCGAGCGGCCCGGTCTCGGCCTCGCCGTCGCCGATCACGCAGACGGCGACGAGGTCGGGGTCGTCGAGCACGGCGCCGTAGGCGTGGCTGAGCGAGTAGCCGAGCTCGCCGCCCTCGTTGATCGAGCCCGGCGTCTCGGGCGCCGCGTGCGAGGGGATGCCGCCCGGGAACGAGAACTGGCGGAACAGTTCCCGCATGCCGTCCCGGTCGAGCGGCACCTTCGGGAAGAGCTCGGAGTAGGTGTGCTCGAGCCAGGTGTTCGCGACCATCGCCGGGCCGCCGTGGCCGGGGCCGCAGACGTACAGCAGGTCGCGGTCGTCACGGCGGATCACCCGGTTGAGGTGCGCGTAGACGAGGCTCAGCGCTGGCGACGTGCCCCAGTGGCCGAGCAGGCGCGGCTTGATGTCGTCCCGCGCGATCGGGCGGTCGAGCATCGGGTTGTCGCGCAGGTAGATCTGGCCGACGGTCAGGTAGTTGGCCGCGCGCCACCAGGCGTCGACGAGCCGGAGGTCGTCGGGCGTCACCGGGACGGCGGGGGCGGCAGGGGAGGAGGCGGCAGCGTCGGTCATGAGTTCTCCTGTCGGTCGTTCGCGTCGTCGTCGCCGTCGCGGCGGTCCGCGGGCTGGGCGCCGAGCTCGGTGCGCATCTCGTCGATGGTGATCGCGGCGTTGACGAGGGCGAGGTGGCTGAGGCCCTGCGGCATGTTGCCGAGGAACTGCCCGTCGTCGGCGCTGATCATCTCGGTGAACAGCCCGACGTCGTTCGACTGGACGACGAGCTCGTCCATCAGGTCGACGGCCTCGTCGATGCGGCCGACGCAGGCGAGCGCGGAGGCGAGCCAGAACGCGCAGGCGACGAAGGTGCCCTCCTCCGCGTCGACGCCGCTGTAGCGGAAGACGAGCGGGCCGGCGCCGAGCTCGGCGCGGATGGTGTCGATGGTGCGCGACATCCGCTCGCCGCGGTCGAAGCCGCTCGGGGCGTGCAGCAGCACCGAGGCATCGAGGGCGTCGCTGTCAGGGTGCATGAGGTACGCGCCGCGCTCCTCCGACCAGCCGTGCTCGTCGATCCACTCGACGATGAGGTCGCGGTTCTTCTTCCAGTGCTCGAGGTCGTCGTCGGTGGGGTGCAGCTGGCCGATCTCGGCCAGGCCGAGTGCGGCGTCGATGGCCTGCCAGCAGCCCATCTTGCTGCTGACGTAGTGCTGCTCGTCGCCGAGCTCCCAGATGCCGCTGTCCTTCTCCTGCCAGCGACGGCACGCGTCGTCGGCGAAGCCGGCCAGCAGGTCCTGCGTGGAGGCGTCGAGCATGTTGCCGCCGTGGGCGTACTGGCTCATCACCGCGATGATGTCGGCGAAGACGCCGAGCTGCAGCTGACCGCCGGCGGGGTTGCCGGCGTATACGGGGCCGATGCCGCGCCAGCCCTCGGACTCGGTCTCGCGGGTGCCGCCGGGGACGCTGCCGTCGAGCTCGAGGAAGATGTGCATCTCGTGGCCGTTGGCCTTCAGTGCCGACAGCAGCCACGACACGGCCGCGTGGGGCTCTTCGCGCAGCCCGAAGCGCAGCAGCGCGTCGACCGTGTAGGCGAGGTCGCGGACCCACGCGAAGCGGTAGTCCCAGTTCTTCTGTCCGGTGAAGTTCTCGGGCAGAGCGGTGGTCGCCGCCGCCGCGATGGCGCCGGTGGGGCTGTAGATGAGCAGCTTGAGGGCGAGCGCGCTGCGGTGCACGGCGTCGGCCCACGGGCCGTCCCAGCTGAACTCGGTCGACCAGCCCTCCCAGTTCTCGATGGTGCGGTCGATGCCCTGGTCGACGACGCGGGGGTCGGGCAGGTGCAGCGGCTCGTCCTCGGTGCCGCACAGGCAGAGCAGGGACCGCGAGCCGGGCGACGTCGTGAACGCCCCTCGGAACTCGAGCGGCCCGCCCGCGTCGCCGTCGCCCGGCTCCGTCGGGTCGGTGCGGCCGTGCTCGAAGCCGACCAGGGCGAGGTTGATGTCCGCCGCGCGGAGCAGGGGCCCGTGTGCCGTGTCGACCCGGATGACCGGGTGCGTGCCGAAGGCGTTGCCGGGCACGACGGCCCAGCGCATCTCGACCGAGCCCTCGAGGCCGTCGACGCGACGGGCGAGCTCGCCCCAGGGCAGGCGGCCGGCCACACCGGTGACGAGCGCGTCGGTGACCTCGACGGTGCCGGCGGAGGTGCGGAACCGGGTGCGCAGGACGTTCGTGCCGGGCACGTAGGCACGCTGGACCTCGAAGTCGTCGTCGACCGGGCGCAGCTCGACGCGGCCCCCGTCGGCGGAGTCGACGATGCCCGAGAAGACCGGGTCGCTCGGCATCGACGGGAACGGCAGCCAGTCGATCTGGCCGTCGCGAGCGATCAATGCCACGGTGCGGCCGTCACCGATCGCCCCGTAGGAACGCAGGGCGACGTAGCCGTCCTCGCGGGGGTCGGGGGCCGACCACGCGTCGTCGTGGAAGTCGTCGGTGTCGTCGGGGGCGCTCTGGAGGGTGTCGGTCACGGGGTCTACGGTGCTCTCCCGCGCCTCCTCGTGCTCGCCGCTGCCAGGGGTCTGTGCGGAACGGGACCCCTCCGTACCCCTGGGGAGGAGGCGGCGGCCAGGCCGGACGCGTAGACGGGACGGATGACCGAGAGCACCACGCCCCGCCCCCGCCTGTTCCTCGACGCGAGGGCCACCCTCGGCGAGAGCCCCGTCTGGGACGTCGACGCGCAGGAGCTGCTGTGGACGGACATCACCCCGGGACTGCTGCACCGCACCTCGGCGGACGGCCTCCGCGACCGCTCGCTGCCGGTCGACCCGCCCCTCCCGAGCTTCCAGCGTCGTCGCGGGGGCGGGCTCGTCGCCGCCCTCGAGGACCAGGTCGTGCTCACCGACGACGACGGCGGCTCCCTGCAGGTCCTCGCCACCGTCGAGCTCGCCAAGGAGGGGATGCGCCTGAACGAGGGCAAGTGCGACCCGTTCGGCGCGTTCGTCGTCGGCGCCATGGACCCCGACGGCGCCCCCGTCGCGGGCCTCTGGCGCGTGGGGCCCGACGGCGTCGTCACCCTGCTCCGCGACGACTTCACGACCACCAACGGCTTCGAGTGGAACGACGACGGGTCGGAGATCTTCCTGACCGACACCGACCGCGAGACGATCTACCGTGCCTCGTGGGACGCGGAGGGCGCGCTCGGCGAGCTCGTCCCCTTCTCGTCCGGCGGCTCGCACGACGGCCTCGCCCGCGACGAGCTCGGCGAGTTCTGGGGCGCCGTCCACGGCGAGAGCGTCGTGGTGCACCTCGACCGCAACGGCGACGTCGTCGAGCGGATCGAGTTCCCCGTGCCGCTGCTCACCGGCATCGGGTTCGGCGGTGCCGACCTGCGCACGCTCTTCGTGCTGTCCGCCCGCGAGGGGCTCGACGACGACCAGCTCGCCGAGCACCCCCTCAGCGGCGGCGTGTTCGCGCTCGACCTCGACCGCGCCGGGCGGGCGCCGTTCCTGTTCGGCCCGCAGGCCTGAGCCCGCCGGTCGCGCACGACGAAGGGCCCCGAGGAGGCGCGGTGCGCGTCCCCGGGACCCTCTCGTCTGGTCTCGACCCGGCTCAGATCCGCCCGACGAGCCCGTCGCGCGACACGTCCGTGCCCTCCGCCAGGACGGCGCGCGCGGCGTCGCGGGCGTCCTCGACGTTCCAGAGCAGGACGCCGACGACGGCCCCGTCCGACAGGTAGTACGCCACGGCCGACCCGTCGCCCTTGTCGTCGACCACGGTCTCGAGCGACGCGTCGAGCGTGCCGAGCGCCTCGTACGAGATGTCGAAGACCTTCGAGTAGTAGTACGGCGTGTGTCCGTAGTTCTCGTCGGCACCGGCCATGACGCGCCCGACGAACGCACCCTGCTCCTTGGCGTTGTCGACGTGCTCGACGCGGCGGCGGCCCAGGATGCGGTCGGGGTAGGAGGCGACGTCGCCGGCGGCGAAGACGTGCGGGTCCGAGGTGCGCAGCGAGGCGTCGACGACGATGCCGTCCTCGACCTCGAGGCCTGCCTCCTCGGCCAGCTCGGTCGACGGCGTGATGCCGAGGCCGACGGCCACGGCGTCGGCCTCGAGCGACGAGCCGTCGTCGAGCACGACCCGCACCCCGGTGTCGGAGACCGAGCCGCCCTCGACGCGACGGCCTCTCACGAGCGTGACGCCCGCCTCCTCGAAGGCGGCCTCGAAGCGCGCGGCGATCTCGGCCGGGAACACCGACCCGCCGAGCACGTCGTCGGGCGTGACGAGCGTCACGCGGGTGTCGTTCTGCACGAGCGCCGCGGCGAGCTCGGTGCCGATGTAGCTGCCGCCGACGACGACGGCCCGGCGGCCCTCTCCCGAGAGCTCTCGCAGCCGCCGGTAGTCGGCCGCGGTGCGGAAGTGCACGACGCGGTCGTCCTCGGGCAGGTCGAGCCGAGTCGGCGTCCCGCCGGTCGCCAGCAGGAGGCGCCCCCACGACACGGTCCGGCCGTCGTCGGTCGTCACGGTGCGGGCCTCGCGGTCGACGGCGGTGACCGCGGTGCGCAGGCGGATCTCGGCCCCCGACGCGTCGCGGGTGCCCAGGTCGTTGTCGGTCTCGGTGTACTCGGGGTCGATCCAGAGCTTCTTCGAGAGCGCGGGGCGCGTGTACGGCTCGTCGACGTCGTCGCTGACGATGAGGACGGTCGCTGCCGGGTCGGTCTCGTGGATGGCCTTGGCCGCGGCGTCGGCGGTCATGCCCCCGCCCACGACGACGTGGTCGAAGGAGTCGGGAACGGTGCCGGTGGGGGTGCTGCTGCTGGTGTCCGTCATGGTGGTGCCTCCAGGTCGTGGGAAGGGCACCGCACCGGAGGTCGCGTAGGGGATCTCCGGGGCGGTGCCCAGTCGGTGGTGCCCGCAGGGGCGGGCGGCGGGTCGCTAGTTGGCGACGGCTCCGACGCGGTCCTGGCCCTCGGCCATGGCGTCCTCGTCGCGACCGCGCGTGTCCGCCGACGCGGCGTCCTGCTCGGGGTGGCGGTTCTCGGCGCCGGTCATCCAGGCGAGCTGCTCGAGGCGCTCGAGGATGCTGTGCAGCACGTCGGCCGTCGTCGGGTCCTCGTCGTCGACGTCGTCGTGCACGGTGCGCATGGTGTCGACGACGGCGTACATCCGGTCGACGATCAGGTCGACGACCGAGGTGGTCTCGACCGGGCCGGCGGGGAACTGCACGAGGCTGGTCTCGTTGGCGACCGTGTTCGAACGGCCGTCGGGCACGAGGTAGACGGCGCGCATGCGCTCGGCGACCTCGTCGCTGAACTCACGGGCGGCGTCGACGATCTCGTCGAGCTGCAGGTGCAGGTCGCGGAAGTTGCTGCCGAGCAGGTTCCAGTGCGCCTGCTTGCCCTGGATGTGGAGCTCGATGAGGTCGACGAGGACCTTCTGCATGGACTCGCGCAGGGCGGGGGATCCTTGGAACACGGGGACTCCTTCAGTCGTGGGGGCGTGCGGCCGTCGAGCCGCTGCGTCGCACCCATCAGGGTGCGTCGTGGACGGTAGTCCCGTCCCGCCGGGCGGCGGTCCAGCTTCCGGGGGACACCCAGCTGAGGAGGCGGGGCTCACGACCGCGAGACCGCCCTTCGTCCCTAAACCGGTGGCGTGGTATCTTCTCGACGGCGACCGACCGGTCGCGATTCGACGGGCACCGGCGCCCGTCCGGCTCTGAGGGGGGCACATGAGCGAGGGATCGCAGGGCTTCGAGTCCGTCGAGGTGACGCGGCTGCGCCGCGAGATCGAGAGCGCCTGGGGCGCGTTCGACGACATCGACCAGATGGGGTGGGACCACCGCGTCCTCGTCGTCCGTTACGTGATCGGTGCACTGCCCGACGCGGCCAGTGCCGCAGCCCGTGCCGGCCACGCCGGGCTGGCCCTCCGCCTCCTCGACGACGCGGTCCAGTTCCCGCCGCCGTGGGCGTCCATCTGCACCGGCTGGGTGCGTGCGCTCGCCGCGTCCCGCGCCGCCGTCGAGTTCCGGGACGCCCCCGTCTGGGTCGACGACGAGCCCGTCGGCACAGCCACGGGCTCGGCTCGGGCGCACAGCGTCGCCTGAGCCCCTCGGCCTAGCGTCGGGGCCATGACCTCCGCACCGTCCCGGGGCCGTGGCCGCCGTCGCGTCGGCCTGGCCCGCTTCGCCGCGACCGTCGTGACCGACTACGCCTTCGTCTGGCGCGTGCACCTCGTGCCGCGGTCGGGCCGGGTCGTGCCCGCCCGCTGGAGGCACGGCGACCGCGCCCCCGTGCTGCTGCTGCCCGGCGTCTACGAGACCTGGCGGCACCTCCGCGTCATCGGCGAGCGCCTCTCCGACCTCGGGCACCCGGTCGTCGTGGTGCCCGGCATGCGCCACAACCGCGCGCCCATCCCCGCGACCGCGGAGGCCGCCCAGCGGATCCTCGACGCGCACGACCTGCGCGGGGTCGTCGTCGTCGCCCACAGCAAGGGCGGCCTCGTCGGCAAGTCGATGATGGTCGGCACCGACGTCGACCGGCGCATCGACCGGATGGTCGCGATCAACAGCCCGTTCTCGGGCACGCGCTGGTCGCGGGTGCTGCCGAACCCGGCGCTCCGGGCCTTCTCGCCGAGCGACGCCGCGCTGCTGCAGCTCGCCGAGCAGCTCCAGGCGAACGAGCGCGTCACCTCGATGGCCTCGGGCTTCGACGCGCACGTCACCGAGGGCAGCGTGCTGCCGGGAGCCGTCAACGTGACGTTCCCCGTCGACGGGCACTTCCGGCCCCTGGGGAACCCGGAATGCGTCGACATGATCGTCGCCGCCGTCGAGGGCGGCGATGTCGACCCTGGCGACACCCGTGCAGGCGACGTCAGCTCAGGCGACGTCAACTCAGGCGACGTCAGCGCAGGGGGCTCAGCGCCCTGACCGTCTCGCGCGGCCGCTCGACGTGCGCGAAGTGCCCGCAGCCGACCAGCACGGTCGTCCGCGCCTCCGGCAGCAGGTCCCGCAGCCGCACCAGGTCGTCCGGCTGCGCGAACGCGTCCTCCGCCCCGGCGACGACCGCCACCGGGCAGGTGATCCTCGCCCAGGCGCCCGTGTCGTAGCCCACGCCCGACTCGACGGCCGCGACGAAGGCCCGCGGCCGGATCGCGGCGACGAACGCCTCGAGCACCGACCGGGGCACCCGACGCACGTGGCGGAAGACGGGAGCGGAGAGGGCGCGCAGCAGCCCGACCCTGGCGGCGCCGGCGAGCAGGGGGCCGGAGGCGCGGGGCAGCACCCGGAACACCACCCGCAGCAGCACGAGGGCCGGCACCGTCCGCAGCCCGCGCCACGGCCGCGACGCGGCCTCGAGCGCGGAGAACGTCGTGGGGGAGACGAGCCCGAGCGACCGGACCCGACCGGGCGTCTGGGCGGCGACGTGCAGCGCGACCAGGGCGCCGAGCGAGTGGCCGACGAGGTCGAAGCGGTCGAGCCCGCAGGCGTCGGCCACGGCGCGGACGACCCGGGACGCCGCGTGCACGTCGAGGGCGACGGAGGGCGCCGGGCTGGCGCCCCAGCCCGGCAGGTCGATCAGCACGAGCGGTCCGGCGAGGGCCGCCGGGGCGTCCGCGCCGGCCTCGCGCACGGCACGCCGGAGCGGCAGCCACGTCGTCCACGAGCCGGCCGCCCCGTGCAGCATCACCGTCGCGGAGGCGCGGGCCGCGTCGCCCGCCGGGCCAGCGTCGCCGAGGACGGCCGACCGGTGCAGCACGACCCGGCCGTCGGCGGTGTCGACGACGTCCTCGACCAGGTCGAGCGCCTCCTCGGGGTCGAGCCCGAAGGGCGCGTACGAGTCGCCGAGGGCCGCGCTGGCGTCGCCGGTCACTCGTCGATGATCTCTTCGCGCACCCGGCGGATGTCCTCGAGCAGCGAGCCGATCAGCACCCAGTGCTCCGGGTCGGGCCGGAGCACCCGCACCGGCGCCGTGAGGGCCGGGGCCTCGGGCCAGGCGTCGGGGCTCGTGTCGGCGTCACCGGCATCGAGCGGCGGGCGCTCGCCGCCGAGCGGAGGCTGGCCGTGCAGGCGGCGCTCGTCCGGCGACGGCCCCGAGGAGGCGGGCGCCGAGCCGGCCTCGGCCTCGCGTCCCCGGAGCCGCAGGTCGTGCGCCGCGCGGTGCAGCTCCACGGCGATCTGGCCCACGGCCGGGTCGTCCACGAGCTCGACGTCGTAGTTGTCGTGCACGGAGCGGGTCATGCCGACGGCGCGGTGCACGAGCGCGGTCAGCCGGACGAGCAGGGCGGCGTCCGCCTCGAGCACGGTCCGCTGCCGGCTCGCGCGCGGGTTGAGCATGAGGCTCTCCTCGCCCGCCGCGACGGCGGCGGCGGCCTTCGCCTGGAGGTCGCGCAGGCCCCGCGCCTGCACGAGCAGGGCGCCGAGGCGCTCGCGGTCGCTCGGCGTCGAGAGCACGGCGCCGAGCTCGTCCAGCACCGCCGCGAGGTCGCGGGTGAGGCGGCCGACGGCCAGGTGGGCGGGCGCGAGCAGCACCGGGGGGACCACGAGCGCGTTGATCGCCAGGGCCACCACGGCGCCGATGACGGTCTCGAGCACCCGGTCGAGCGCGTAGTCGGGGGTCTGCGCCCCGATCGCGAGCACGAGCATCGCCGAGATCGGCACCTGGTTCGCGCTGCTCGGCGTGAGGCGGAGCGCCCACGAGACGAGCAAGCTGACGACGACGATGCTGAGCACGATCCAGGTGGAGGCGCCGAACAGCTGGCCTGCCGCGAACGCGATCAGCACGCCCGCGACCACGCCGACGCTCCGCTCGAGCCCGCGCACCAGCGACTGGTTGACGCTCGGCAGGACGACCAGCAGCGCGGCGATCGCGGCGAAGATCGGCAGGGGCTGCTGCAGCAGCGCGACCGACGCGAACCACGCGACGACGACCGCGGCGGACGTCTTGGCGACCTGGAGCAGAGGGGTGCGCCGCGTCTGACGGATGCGCGAGACGAGGTGCACGCTCCCGAGGATACCGCCGCGCCCGCATCACGATCGGGTAACCGTGCCGCGCCGTCGGCCCGCGGCGGCGGCCTCCGCCGGGTTTACTGAACGCGTGTGGCCGAACTCAGCAGAGGTGCTCCCCGCGGCGTTCGCCGGCTCGGGGCTCACCGTCGTCGCCTTCCGGCCCCACTCGGTCGAGCCCTCCGGGCACGGGTTCCTCTACGGCTACGAGGTCGACACGGTCGACGAGGCAGGCACCTCCGACACGGTCCTGACCTTCATCGACACGGACGTGTCGACCGCCGACGCGACGAGCGTCCTCACCACCGACCCGTCGACGGGTCAGCAGCTCGCCGTCTGGGCCTACCCGGCCGACCCTCTCCTCCCCGCGCTCGCGGGCGTCACCTACCCCGACCGCGTCACGGAGTCGCTGGCCGCGCTCGGCATCGTGGTCACCTCGCCGACCCTCAGCGTCGCCGCGTACCGGCCGGGCAAGAGGGCGGTCATCCGGCTCGACTCCGCCGAGACGACCGTGTTCGTCAAGGTCGTCCGTCCCGACCGCGTCGCGCCGATCGTCGCCCAGCACGAGGCGTTCCGAGCGCAGGGACTCCCGGTGCCCCGCGTGCTCGCGTCGCGGCCCGACGGACTGCTCGTGCTCGAGCGCGTCGACGGCGTGCCGGCGGGGCAGCGGGTCGCCGACCTCGCGGACGAGCCGCGCTTCGTGCGGCAGATCGTCGACCTCGGCCGGCTCGTCGCCCGCGTGCACATCACGAACCGGGCCCAGTCGGACGCCCTCGACCACGCGGACTGGCACCGCGGCACACTGTCGACGGCCCTCCCTGAGCGCACGCCCGAGATCCACGCGCTGTACGGCGAGATCGAACGTCGACGGTCGTCCTGGACGGGCGACGCCCTCGCCGTCATCCACGGCGACCTCCACCTCGAGCAGCTCTTCGTCGACCCGGAGCGGCCGTGGCACGTCACCGGCCTGCTCGACATCGACACCGCCGGGCTCGGCCACCCTGCCCGCGACGCCGCGGCCCTGGTCGCGCACCTCGTCGTCACGGGGCAGTGGCACCGCGGCAACGGCGACGAGGCCGAGGCTCGCGCGTGCGAGCGGCTCGCGGACGAGCTCTCCCGCACCTGGGCCCGCGCGGCGCCGGAGCTCGCCGACCGCCTCGCTCCGGCCGTCGCGGCCCAGCTGCTCGCCCACGCGGGGGGACAGGCGACCCTCGGCACGGACACCGGGCGGCGCAAGGCGGAGCAGCTGCTCGGCGCCGCCGCGGGCGCCCTCGGCGGGTGGCCCGCGCCTGCCGTGCCGGGCGTCGCCCACGAGACGGCGCGTGACGCTGCTCGCGACACGACGGTGCCCGGTGGCGTCGCGGGTGCGTGAGCGCGTAAAGTAGGGCGCAGCACCGTCCGTGTCGTCGTCCGACACGGCAGGTCAGACCCGCCCGGCGGCGGCGACGGAGTCGTTCCGTCCTTGCTCGCCCGCCGTCCGATCCGGAGTCGTCCGGCCACGCACCGTCTCGCCCCGGTCCCCGCACCGCGGCGGTCCGTCGCGTCGTCGCAGGCCCACCGCATCGCAGCACCACGCGTCGTCGCTCGACGACACAGCACGTCGACCGTCGCGTCGACCACGAGGAGGAGCCTTGGCTCGACCAGGCCAGCGTCAGCAGGGCGGCACCCGCACCGCCCCCCAGAAGCACCGCCGCCGCGAGGTGGACAACGACGGGCTCATCCCCGTCCTCGCCCGGGCCGTGCGCGAGGTGGAGGCCGCCGCCCAGCGCGGGCAGGTGAAGCCCTCCAGCCGCACGAAGTTCCAGGTCATCGCGCTGCTGATGCGCGAGGAGCGGGCCCGCGTCAAGGTCGACAAGGCGATCAGCGACTCCGAGCGCGCCGAGCAGATGAAGCGCCTCGACGGCGTCGCCCAGATCCTCGCGAAGACCGCCGCCCGCGACACGTCGCTCATCGCCCTCCTCGGTGAGGACGCGGTCGTGTCCGAGAGCGCCAAGGCCCTCAAGCGCGACATGCAGATGTCCGCCGGCATGGAGCTCGCGCCCGAGGAGCAGGTCGTCGTGCGCGAGGCCGCGCCCGTCGCGCCCGTCTCCGAACGCCAGGTCGTGCCGCAGTCGGTCGTCTCGCGTCAGCTCGCCAACCCGTTCCTGCCGCCGGACTTCTCGCTCGCCGAGGTCACCCGTGAGGTGCACCCGGTGCGCCTCGCCAACTGGGAGCTGTTCGGCCCGCTCTTCAAGTCGTTCGAGTACGGCGCCGGCGGCGGGTCCGCGTGCATGCCGCTCCCCGAGCCGACCACCGTCGACGCCCCGGCCGGCGCGACGCTCATGCACCACCAGGCGCAGCTCGTCGAGTCCGCCCGCCAGGGCCACCGCACCTACCTGCTCGCCGACGAGCCCGGCCTCGGCAAGACGGCCCAGTCGCTGCTCGCCGCGCAGGCGGCCGGCGCCTACCCGCTGCTCGTCGTCGTGCCGAACGTCGTCAAGACCAACTGGGCGCGCGAGGTCCAGCTCTGGACGCCGACCCGCTCGGCCACGGTGATCCACGGCGACGGCGACACCCTCGACGCCTTCGCCGACGTGGTGATCGTCAACTACGAGGTGCTCGACCGCCACGTCGGCTGGCTCGGCGACCTCGGCTTCAAGGGCATGATCGTCGACGAGGCGCACTTCATCAAGAACAAGGAGTCGCAGCGCTCGCGGCACGTGCTGCAGCTGTCGGAGCGCATCCGCTCGCGCACGGCGCACCCCCTGCTGATGGCGCTCACCGGCACGCCGCTGATCAACGACATCGAAGATTTCCGGGCGATCTGGGAGTTCCTCGGCTGGATCGGCGACAAGAAGCCCGCCGCCGAGCTGATGGAACAGCTCGAGGAGGCGGGCCTCACGCCGGCCGATCCCGGCTTCTTCTCGTCCGCCCGCGAGATCGTCATCGACCTCGGCATCGTCCGACGCCGCAAGGTCGACGTCGCCGCCGACATCCCGGCCCGCCGCATCGCCGACCTCCCCGTCGAGCTCGACGACGAGGCCGGCCGCTCGATCCGCGAGGCCGAACGCGAGCTGGCCCGCCGTCTCGTCTCCCGGTACCGGTCCGCGCTCGCGGCCCGCACCTCCGGCGTCCGGGTCGAGGGCATCGACCACGACCTGGTGCGCCAGGTCGCCAAGTGGGAGCTCGAGGACACGACCACCGCGAAGAACGGCGAGAACGTCTTCAGCATGGTGCGCCGCATCGGCCAGGCCAAGGCCGGGCTCGCCGCGGACTACACGGCCCAGCTCGCCCGGAACGTCGGCAAGGTCGTCTTCTTCGCCAAGCACATCGACGTCATGGACGTCGCCGAGCAGACCTTCGCGAAGCGCGGCATCAAGTACTCGTCGATCCGCGGCGACCAGACGCCGGCCGTGCGCCAGCGCCAGATCGACGCGTTCGTGAACGACCCCGAGGTCGAGGTCGTCGTCTGCTCGCTCACGGCGGCCGGCGTCGGGCTCAACCTGCAGGTCGCGTCGAACGTCGTGCTCGCCGAGCTGTCGTGGACGGACGCCGAGCAGACGCAGGCCATCGACCGCGTGCACCGCATCGGCCAGGAAGAACCCGTCACCGCCTGGCGCGTCATCGCCGCCCAGACCATCGACACGAAGATCGCCGAGCTGATCGACAGCAAGGCGGGCCTCGCGGCGCGCGCCCTCGACGGCGACGACAGCGAGGTGGTCGACTCGAGCGACATCCAGCTCAGCGCGTTGGTCGCCCTCCTCACGGAGGCCCTCGCCGAGTAGCAGCGCGGCCCCTGCTCACTGCACCGGCCGCCCCGGCGGGCGAGTTCGTCGGTCCCGGGCCGTCATGGCAGCCCGGCTGCGACGAACTCGCCCGCCGTCGAGGGACGCCTCCCAGGAGGCGGGAGTTGGGTCGGGTGACCACCACACGCACGCACCCGAAGGAGCACCCCATGCCCGAGATCCAGGGCTACGCCCACGTCGCCATCACCGTGTCCGACCTCGACACGAGCCTCGCGTTCTACGAGTCGCTGCTCGGCGCGCCGCCCGTCGGGCAGATCGTGCTGGACGGGCTCGACCGTCGGCTGTTCTCGGTCGGCAACGGGCAGATCCTCGGCGTGACGGCCTACACCGCGGGCAAGGCTGTGCCCTTCGACCCGACGGTGCCCGGCCTCGACCACATCGGCTTCGCCGTGGCCGACCGTGACGCCGTCGTCGCCTGGCAGGAGCACGCCGCGTCGGTCGGCATCGAGTCCGACCTCGAGGACCCCGACTTCGGCACCACCCTGATGGTCAAGGACCCCGACGGCAACCAGATCGAGTTCTTCGCGGCCGCACCGCAGAGCTGACGCGACCCGGCACACGCGAACGCCCCGCGCCTCCCGAGGGAGGAGCGGGGCGTTCTCGCGTCGTAGGCGCCAGCGGGCGTCAGCCGAGCGCTAGAGCCCGAGCTTCGCCTTCACGTCGGCGAGCGACGGGTTCGTCGCGGTCGAGCCGTCGGGGAAGATCACGGTCGGCACCGTCTGGTTGCCGCCGTTGACGCTCTCGACGATCTCGGCCGTGCCCGCGACCTCCTCGATGTTGACCTCGGTGAAGCCGATGCCCTGCTTGCCCAGCTGCTGCTTGAGGCGCGCGCAGTAGCCGCACCACGACGTGCTGAACATCGTGATGGAGCCGGCTTCGGGGACGTAGGAGGTGGCGGTGTCGGTCATGGCCTCAGGCTATGCCCGGTCGGCGGTGAGGGACGGGGGAGTTGGCTGGGAGACAGGACAGCAGGAGGCGCCGGCCCGTCGACCGGGCCGGCCCACCGCCTCCTGCGTTCCCCTCACCATCAGGCACCACACCATCACGCACCACACCATCACGCACCGCACCAGGAGGACCCCGTGGCAGACACCGTCGCCGACCAGATCATCGCCCAGCTCGTCGCCGCCGGGGTCCGGCGCATCTACGGGATCGTCGGCGACAGCCTGAACCCGATCGTCGACGCGGTCCGCCGCACGGGCGGCTCAGCGAAGGGCGGCATCGACTGGATCCACGTGCGCAACGAGGAGGCGGCGGCCTTCATGGCGTCCGGCGACGCGCAGATGAGCGGCGAGCTCGCCGTCTGCGCCGGCTCGTGCGGCCCCGGCAACCTGC
>Ga0308167_1000861_pt1 | contig 43755 bp, 41 predicted proteins | sample PhyCR1_2_FD_202138 | JGI IMG/M metagenome (GOLD analysis project Ga0308167, IMG submission 202138) | Phyllosphere microbial communities from UC Gill Tract Community Farm, Albany, California, United States - DLSLRC.R1 | ecosystem: Host-associated > Plants > Phyllosphere > Unclassified | place... | reverse complement strand
GCATGGACGTCCTCGTCACCGTCGTGCTGGTGATCGTGGTGGCCCTCGTGTTCGACTTCACGAACGGCTTCCACGACACCGCGAACGCCATGGCCACCTCGGTCGCCACGGGTGCCCTCAAGCCCCGCACCGCCGTGCTCATCTCCGCCGTCCTCAACGTGGTCGGCGCGTTCCTGTCCACCGAGGTCGCGAAGACCGTCTCGCAGGGCATCATCCGCGAGGGTCAGGACAGCATCCACATCTCCCCCGTGATGATCTTCGCGGGCCTCGTCGGCGCCGTGCTCTGGAACCTCGCCACGTGGTACTTCGGCCTGCCGTCGTCGTCCACCCACGCGCTGTTCGGCGGGCTCATCGGAGCGTCGATCATCGGCGCCGGCCTGAACTCGGTCGACTGGGCGACGGTCGTCTCGAAGGTCGTGCTGCCGGCGCTGCTCTCGCCCGTGATCGCCGGGGTCATCGCGCTCGTGGCGACCTACCTGGCGTACACGATCACGAAGAACGCGACCACGCACGGTGCGGCGACGGGCTTCCGGCACGGGCAGACGATCTCCGCATCGCTGGTGTCCCTGGCGCACGGCACGAACGACGCGCAGAAGACGATGGGCGTCATCACGCTGACCCTGATCGCCGCGAACTACCAGCCCGCCGGGAGCGGCCCGGCACTGTGGGTGATCCTCGTCTGCGGCCTGGCGATCGGCCTCGGGACGTACATGGGCGGCTGGCGGATCATGCAGACCGTCGGCAAGAAGATCTCCGACGTGCAGTCCCCGCAGGGCTTCGCAGCCGAGACGAGTTCCGCGGCGACGATCCTCGTGTCGTCCCACCTCGGGTTCGCGCTCTCCACGACGCACGTCACGAGCGGATCGGTGATCGGTTCCGGGCTCGGCAAGAAGCTGGCGGACGTGCACTGGTCGGTCGTCGGGCGGATCGTCGTCGCGTGGGTGATCACGCTGCCGGCGGCTGCGGTCGTCGGGGCGCTCGCCACCTGGGTCGCGTCGACGTCGGTGATCGGCCTGGTGCTGGTGGCGGTCTTCGCCCTGGCGGCCGGGCTCACGTTCTACGGCCTCGCCAAGCGCAAGCCGATCTCGCACGACGACGTCACCGTGGACACCGCCGAGCGCGAGCCGGCCACCACCGGGAACTGAGGGGAACGCACATGGACATCGACTTCGGTGCGATCGGCACGGTCGCGGGCGTCGGCTTCGTGGCCGCCGTCGGCGTGGTGCTCGTCTACACGCTCGGGTTGCGGCTGCTCGGGACGGGCCAGCCGACCGACGCGGGAGGCGACCACACGCAGTACGCGCAGGAGACCACGCGGTCCGGGCACACGCCCCCGGCAGCCCTGGCCGGTGCCGTCATGTGCTTCGCGGTCTGCATCGCGGCCGTGCTCACGGGCATCTGGCTGACGATCCCCCAGTTCCACTGACGCACGTTCCGTCCCATCGCGCCCGCACTAGGAAGCCGAATCGCGCGTACCTGGCCGAAAGAAACAGCCTGGTACGCGCGATTCCGCCACCTACGCGCGGAACGACCCACCGCGCGACGCCCGCGCACGCGCCCACCCGCTCAGTGGGCGCTGTAGCCGCCGTCGACCAGGTGGTAGCTGCCCGTGATGAACGAGGCCTTGTCACTCAGCAGGAACAGCACGAGCGCCGCGACCTCCTTGTCGGTGCCGAGGCGCTTGGTGGCGTGCTCGTCTTCGAGGGCGGTGATCGCCTCGGGGGTCATCGCGCTGCGGAGCAGCGGGGTGTCGATGAAGCCCGGGCCGACCGCGTTCGTGCGGACGCCCTGCGCCGAGTACTCGAGCGCCGCGACCTTGGTCAGGCCGGCGAGCGCGTGCTTCGAGGCCACGTAGGCAGCGTTCTGGGCGATGCCGACCGTGCCGAGCACCGATGCCATGTTCACGATCGAGCCTCCGCCGGCGGCCACCATCGCGGGGATCTCGTAGCGGAGGCCGTAGAAGACGCCGTCGAGGTCCACCGCACGCACGCGGTCCCAGGCGGCGATGTCGTACTCGCCGATGGGCTGCGGGGCGGCGCCGATACCGGCGTTGTTCACGGCGAGGTGCAGGGCGCCGTAGGTGTCCACGGCGTACTGGACCATGCGCTCGTTGTCGGCGGCGACGGCGGAGTTCGCCTCGAAGGCGCTGGCGGTGCCGCCGGCCTCCACGATGTCGGACGCGACGCGCTGGGCGGCGTCCAGCTTGATGTCGGTGACGACGACGGTCGCGCCCGCGGCCGCGAGCTCCTTCGCGACGGACTCACCGATGCCGCTGCCGCCACCGGTGACGATGGCGACCTTGCCCTCGAACTCGGACATGATTCCTTCTCTCTGGGCAACACCTGTTGTCCAAAAGCACGATACACCCGAAAACCAGTTCGTTCGCTGAACTAATTTGCTAGGCTAACGATCGTGACCGACGCCACCGACCTCCGCATCGCGGTGAACCGCCTCTCGCGCACCCTCCGTGCGCAGAAGGCCGACTCCACCGTCAGCGATGCCCAGTTCTCCGCGCTCGCCCGGTTGCACCGCGACGGCCCGATGACGCTCGCCGAGCTCAGCCGGCAGGACGGCGTGACGCCCCCGTCGATGACGAAGACCGTCGCCGTGCTGATCGATCGAGGGCTGGTGTCCAAGGGCGGCCACGGCGACGACCGCCGCAAGGTGCTCCTCTGCGCGACCGACGCCGGAGCCGACTACGTGCAGGAGACCCGCCGCCGTCGGGACGGCTGGCTCACCCCGCGCCTCGCCGACCTCACCGAGGCCGAGCGGCAGACCCTGGCCGACGCCACCGAGATCATGAGGAGGCTGGCCCAGCAGTGACCGCCATGTTCCGCTCCCTGTCCGGCCGCAACTACCGCATCTGGTTCGCCGGTGCCCTGGTGTCCAACGTCGGCACCTGGATGCAACGAACCGCCCAGGACTGGCTCGTCCTGACGAAGCTGTCGGACAACGACGCCATCGCGGTCGGCATCACCATGGCGCTGCAGTTCGGCCCGCAGCTGCTCCTCCTGCCGCTGACCGGGCTCGCCGCCGACCGGTTCGACCGGCGCAAGATGCTCATGCTGACGCAGGGCCTGATGGGTGCGCTGGGGCTCGGCCTCGGCGTCATGGTGCTCACCGACACCGCGACGATCTGGTCGCTGTACGGCTTCGCCCTGGCACTCGGCATCGTCGCCGCCTTCGACACCCCGATCCGCCAGACGTTCGTGTCCGACGTCGTGCAGGGCGAGAACGTGTCGAACGCCGTCGCGCTCAACTCGGCGTCCTTCAACGCCGCGCGCCTGATCGGCCCCGCGGTCGCCGGTGTCCTCATCGCGGCGATCGGGTCCGGCTGGGTGTTCGTGATCAACGCGGCCTCGTTCCTGGCGGTCCTCATCGCACTCCGCTTCGTGGACCCCGCGCAGCTCGCCGACCGCGTCCGGGCCAAGCGCGGCAAGGGACAGATCATGGCGGGCATCCACTACGTGCGGAACAGGCCGGACATCATCGTCGTGCTCTGCATGATCTTCGTCGTCGGCACCTTCGGCGTGAACTTCCCGATCTTCACCTCCACGATGGCCCGGGTCGAGTTCCACAAGGGCGCGGGCGAGTTCGGCCTGCTGAACTCAGTGATGGCCATCGGCTCGGTCGCCGGCGCGCTCCTGTCCGCACGTCGCGACCGCCCGCGGATGCGCACGCTCGTGATCGCCTCCGCCGGGTTCGGCCTGGCGTGCACGGCCGCCGCGTTCGCCCCCACCTACTGGACCTTCGCGATCGTCCTGGTCTTCGTGGGGCTCGCGTCGTTGACCTTCATGACGACGGCGAACGCCCTCGTGCAGACCACGACGGCCCAGGCGATGCGCGGACGCGTGATGGCGCTCTACATGGCGATCTTCGCGGGAGGCACCCCCATCGGCGCCCCGATCGTCGGCGCCGTCGCCGATGCGTGGGGACCCCGCTGGGCGATCGGGGTCGGTGCGGTCTCCGGGTTCGTCGCCCTCGCAATCGCGCTCGTCTGGCTCCTCCGGTACGAGCGGTTCCGGGTGCGGTACGACGCGGACACCCGGCTGCACCTGGCGATCACGCACGCGGTGCCGGTGGTCGGGACGCGCGCGTCCCGCGCCGCGCTCCGGCAGGACCTGGAACGCGACGAGGCGGTCGCCGACCGGTCCAGCGCGGTCTGACGCCACCACCGATCGGACGGGAGGCACGGGTCGGCGCGGCACCGCGCCTCCCGTCCGCCTCTGGTCACCATCACCGCACCGCAAGCGTTCCGGACGACGGCGCGCGTCAGTGCGTGGGAGCCGCTTCGGCGAACACGCGCTCGTCGAGCGCCGCGACCACGCGGTCGGCCGCGACCGCGAGGCGCTCCCCCGCGACGCGTGCCGCCAGCAGTGCCGTGTCCGTGGACACCGCCTCGAGGTCCGCCCGGGTCTCCGCGAACGCCCGCGCCTCGTCGGCGACGCACGACGGCGCGACGTCGGCCAGGCACTCGTCCGCACGCCGCGCGAGGAACCGCAGCGATCGTGGGCTGTGCTCGTCGAGGAGCAGGAACGCCGCAGCGTCCTCGGGGGTCGGCGTGTGGTGGTCGCGGCCCCGCTGGAACGCCTCCCCGGCACCACAGGCTCGGAGCGCGGTCGACCAGGACGTCCCCGATCCGGGGTCGAGCAGGCCCGACGCGAGCAGCCGGGCGGTGGTCGCGCAGCGCTGCAGGGACCGGCCGAGCGTGAAGAACTCCCAGACCTCGTCGCGGCTCGCATCCGCCTCGACGACCCCGATCGCCAGGGCGCTCCGCTCGCGCACCCAGCCGAGGAACTCGTGGGCCCGGTCCGGCGCGACCTTGCGCGGCATCCGGGAGCGTGTGACGTTGAGGCAGTCCCAGAGCTCGGTGGAGACGACCTCGCGTGCCCGGCGAGCGTGGTCCCGCGCGACCGCGACGGCGGAGGCGATCGAGGCCGCTTCGTGCCGGTCCAGCGCGAGGGAGTCGATCGTCGAGGCTCGGTCCGGGTCGTTCGCTGGACCCGCCGCCCCCACCACGGACCGGAGCTCGGCCGCGACCTGGCGGTCCAGCTCGACACCGGCCGGTTCACCCCGCGCGACGTAGACGTCGAGCATCCGGGCGACCACGTCGGTGCGTTCGACCGCGTTCCCGACGTGGAACACGCTCCCCGCGAGTCGGCTCAGCACGTCGGCTCCTGCATGTCGTGAACCTACTGACCGGGGATTGCCGGGGTGTTTCGTCGCCGCGTCACGGGTGTTGCAGTCGATCCGGGACGTCTCGGTTCGGCCGGTCCGCGCACTCGCTAGACAATCTAACTAGAGCGTCTAGCATTGTCTTCATGACTTCCGAGGTGACGACCAGCACCGCGGGATTCTGGTACGGCGATGCGTCCAGGGTCGATGCGGTGGACGTGCTCAACGCGCTCCGTCGGTACCGCACGGCCGAGAGCGCCGCACAACGCCGAGCGCGCGAAGCACTCGGGATCGGTGAGAACGCCCTCCTGGCACTCCGCGCCCTCCTCGACGCCGAGTCTGCCGGCCGCACGGTGAACGCGAAGGACCTGGCCGAACAGCTCGACATCACTGCGGCGTCGACCTCGGCGCTCGTCGACCGGCTCGTCCGCAGCGGGCACGTGGAGCGACACCCGGACCCGAACGACCGACGCGGCGTCATCCTCACCGCCTCCGGTGGCTCGATGCGCCAGGTGCTGCAGGTCATCGACCAGCTCGATTCCCGAGCGATCGAGGCCACCGAGCATCTGTCGGGCGACGACATGGCGGTGATCGTGACGTTCCTCGACGAGATGGTCCGCGTTGTCGACGACGCGGACGCCGTCGGCAGGCGCTCCGCGTAGCCTGCTGGCATGGCAGACACGGCGACCCCGGTGCCGCACGACCCCGAGGACGACATGCCCCTCGCCGAGCTCGATGCCCGGGCACGGGCGGACGCCGCGCTGCGTCGCATCCGGGCCGGATCGGATCCGGCGCGTGAGGCGTTCGACCTCGCCAACACCATGAACGACGAGACCGTCGGACGGCTGACGAACGCCGTCCGACGGTTGTTCCGCCGGGGCTAGCGGCCCCCGGAGTCCGTCAGAAGGCTGTGCCGACGGCCGCGATGTCGTCGGCGCCGTGCCCCGCCGCGCTCGCGTCCGCGTAGACCCGGCCGAGCGCGTCGAGCAGCACGGTGGAGACACCGGTGTCGCGCGCCGCGTCCGTGATCAGGCCGATGTCCTTGCGGAGCCCGTCGAGGGCGAACTGCGCCGGGAACGAGCCGTCGATGATCGCCTTGCCCTTGGTGTGGGCGTACGCGGAGTCGCTGGCACTGCCGTCGATCGCCTCGAGGAAGAGCGCCGGGTCCAGGCCGAGCGACTTCGCGACCGCGAGGGACTGCCCCGTCGCCGCCGTGATCGACGCGATCCACGCGTTCGCCGCGAGCTTGAGCGCCGTCCCGGCACCGACCTGGTCACCCGCCCGGACGGTCTTCGCGCCGATGGCGTCGAGGACCGGCTCGATGCGGTCGAGCTCCGCCTCGGGACCAGCGGCCAGCATCGTCAGCGTGCCCTGCTCGGCCGGGGCCTTCGTGCCGAGCATCATCGCCTCGACGAGGGTGATGCCGTACTTGGCGGCGAGCTGCACGACGGTCTCGGTGCCGGCGACGCCGATGGTGGAGCACTGCACCCACACGGTGTCGGTCGGGGCCTCGCCGGCAGCGGACTCGAGCACGTCCACCACGGCGTCGGTGTCGAACAGGGTCAGCAGGACGACCTCGGCGTCGGCGACCGCGGAGCCCGGGTCGGTGGCGACGGTCGCGCCCCGGTCACCGAGCGGAGCGGCCTTGTCGGCGGTCCGGTTCCACACGGTCACCTGGTGACCTTCGCGGAGCAGCGACCCCGCCACTCCGGCGCCCATCGTTCCCGTCCCCAGCACACTCACCCGCACGCGCGTCTCCGTTTCCGCAGCGGCTCCCTGCCGCCCGCGGATCCGACGCTACGCGCCCGGGTTCAGAGCAGGCCGCGGTTCTGCAGCCAGGCAGCCGGGTTCACCGGCGTACCGCCGATGATGACCTCGAAGTGCAGGTGCGAGCCGGTGGAGACGCCCGTGTTGCCCACGGCGCCGATCCGCTGGCCTGCAGAGACGGTCTGACCGACACGGACACCGATCTGGGACAGGTGCCCGTAGCGCGTCTGCGAGCCGTCGGCGTGCTGCAGGAGGATCTGGTTGCCGTACCCGCCGAACACCCCGGCGGAGACCACGCGGCCGGACATCGCCGCGACGACCGCGGTACCGGTGGGAGCGGCGAAGTCGAGTCCCTGGTGGTTCGTCGAGCAGGCGGCGCACCCCTGCACCCAGCGGGAGCCGAAGCCACCCGCTGCCGGGATCGACCCGGCGACCGGGCGCACGGACGGCGCCCCCGATCCCTTCGACGGCGCCGCCGTACCGGCCGCCGGTGCCGTGCGGACAGGGACCTTGCCGATGGCGAATGCGTCCCGCTCGACCGTGATCGAGGTGCCGGCCGATGCGGTGTACTGCTGCGAGTCGAGCGCGGGGAGCATGCCCTGCGGCGTCGACGCCATCGCGGTCTGCGGGGTCGCGACGGACACGAACAGGCAGGCGACGACGGCGGTCGCCGTGATCGGCACGGCCTTCGCCGACGCGACGGCGCTGCCGATGGTGCGGAGTGGCACCGTGATGGCCTGCGTGACGGCTCGGCCGAGGTCACCGGGACTGGTCGTCCGGGACTCCGCGCGGAGCTCGCGCCGTGACGGCAGCGCTGACGCCGTCTGCGCGGGGGTGGAGACCGGGACGGCAGGGGTGCGCACCGCCGCCCCGGTGGTCTCGTGGGTGACCACACCGGCGGGGACCGCCTGCGACTCGGCTTCCGCCGCCCGACGCGCACGGCGGGTGAGCGGCGCGTCGGACGTACCCGACACGTCGGACGTGTCGGTGCCGAGGGCAGCCGTCGCGTTCGCCGCGTGCCGGGCTGCGCCGCGCGGGCGCATCGGCAAGTGGTCCGTCGTCGTGGTCATCGGGTTCGCCGGGTTCTCGTCAGGCGCGGACGACGCCGTCGCGGGCGATGCGCTCGAGCTCGGTCGCGACGGCGTCGACGACGGCGCGGGTGATCGCGTCGGCCACGGCCTCGACCAGGACGAGCTGCTCGGCGCAGACCCGGTGCTCGGTCTCCATCGCGGCGGCGACGCGGCCGGGGATCTCGTCGATCGCCGCGACGAGGGCGGCGGGCACGAGCACGGAGTCCTGCGGCTCGACCGGTGCGGACATCGGCGAGGTCGGAGCGGGCGTGAACGTCGCACGGGCGATGCTCGGCGTCGGCGCGGTCTGCACGGGCTGCACGGTGTGCTGCGCGGGTGCGGTGCGCTCGGCGCGGCGGGCGATGGTGTCGAAGAGTGGCGTGGAGGACATGCTGCTTGCCTTCCGATCAGGTGTCTGAGCAGTCCGTTCTCGGGCGGACTGCGATGGGTTCGTGCCCCTGGGCACGCCTCCATTCAAACACCGATATTTCGAATGTGCAATAGCCGGTGGTCAGATACCTGTCGATCAGTCGGGTTGCACGGCCTCGGTCGGGTCGTCACGGCGGAGCACCTGACGGACACGCTCGACGATGGTCGCCGGCGGGTTGTTGTAGGCGTTCGCGGGCTCCTGTCCGCTGAGCTCCTGGATCGCCGCCATCACGGCATCGGTGGCGTGTCGGCGTGCACGCCCGGAGGACGCCTCGCCGAAGCCGGACAGGTCGAGCGGCTTCCCGAACTCGATCGTGACCCGCGCGAGCTTCGGGAACCGCGATCCGACGGGCTGGACGTCCTCGGTCCCGGTGAGGGCGACGGGCACCACGGGAGCGCCACTCGTCAGCGCCAGCCACGCCACACCCGTCCGCCCCTTGTACAGACGGCCGTCGAGGGAGCGCGTGCCCTCGGGGTAGATCGCGAAGGCCTCCCCCGCCTCGAGCCGTTCGAGGCCGAGGTCGAGGGCGTGCTGCGCCGCCGAACCCGCACCACGCTCAACGCCGATCGCTCCGATGCCCCCGAAGAACGCCCGCGAGACGGCACCACGCAGGCCCGTGCCCGTGAAGTACTCCTGCTTCGCCAGGAACGACACCTTCCGCGGCGCCATGAGCGTGATCGCCGGGGAGTCGATGAACGAGCGGTGGTTGCTCGCCAGGATCACCGGACCGCGCTTCGGGACGTTCTTCCGGCCGATGATCCGCGGACGCCACAGCATGCGGGCGAGCGGGGTCACCACCGCACGACTCAGCACCGTTGCGAACGACGTGGTGGTGCGTTTGGTCGAACCGGACACCCGGGCCTCCTCGTGACGGGAGGTTCCGAGTGTAGTGATCGCCCCCGTCGTCACATGCCCGCTGCGGAATGTGTCGCGGTCACTCGGCTGCGGCGACCACGTCGAGCACCGCACGACCGTAGCGCTCGAGCTTCGTCCCGCCGACGCCGGAGATCTCGGCGAGCTGGTCCTCGTCTGCCGGCTTCACCGCCGCGATCCCCCGGAGGGTGGCGTCATTGAACACCACGTACGCGGGGACGCCCTGCTCGCGGGCCTGCGTCGCACGCCACGCCCGCAGTGCCTCGAACAGCCCCAACGCCTCTTGCGGCATGTCCGTCACGACGGTGCGACGGGAACGGCTGGCACGCGGGGCCTTCACCGGGTCACGGCGCATCCGGACGACGACCTTGCCGCCCAGGACGTCGGCGCTCGTCGGGCTCAACACGATGGTGCCGAAACCGTCGCCCGACACTGCGGCGTAGCCCTGCGCGAGGAGCTGCCGGGCCACCGCGCGCCACTCCGCTTCGCCGAGGTCGCTGCCGATGCCGAACGTCGCGAGGGACTCGTGTCGGAGCTCCTGCACGCGGGGCGACTGCTTGCCGACCAGGATGTCGACGAGGTGCGAGACGCCGTACCGCTGCCCGCGCTCGCGGTCGAGCCGCACCACGGTGGAGAGGAGCTTCTGCGCCGGTACCGTGCCGTCCCAGGACTCGGGCGGAGCGATGCACGTGTCGCAGTTGCCGCACGCCGTGCTCTCCTGCCCGAAGTACGCGAGCAGCCGCACCCGGCGGCACTCGATCGTCTCGCAGAGGGCGAGCATGGCGTCGAGGTGGGCGCTGAGCTGCCGCCGGTGTGCGGCGTCGCCCTCGGACTGGTCGATCATCCGGCGCTGCTGCACGACGTCGTTCAGGCCGTACGCCAGCCACGCCGTCGAGGGCAGTCCGTCACGGCCGGCACGACCGGTCTCCTGGTAGTAGCCCTCCACCGACTTCGGCAGGTCCAGGTGCGCGACGAACCGGACGTCGGGCTTGTCGATGCCCATGCCGAACGCGATGGTGGCGACCATGACGATGCCGTCCTCGCGCAGGAACGTCGACTGGTTCCGCTCCCGCACCCTGGCGTCGAGGCCGGCGTGGTACGGCAGCGCCGGGATGCCCTGGTCGGCGAGGGCGGCCGCCGTGCGCTCGACCGAGTTGCGGGACAGGCAGTAGACGATGCCCGCGTCGCCGCTGTGCTCCGTCCGGATGAAGGTGAGCAGCTGCTGCAGCGCCCCGGTCTTCGGTTCGATGCGGTACTGGATGTTCGGCCGGTCGAAGTCGGCCACGAAGTGCGCGGCGTCGTCGAGGCCGAGCCGTGCGGAGATCTCGCGGTGGGTCTGCGGCGTCGCCGTGGCGGTCAGGGCGATGCGCGGCACGGTCGGCCAGCGCTCGTGCAGGACGCTGAGCTCGAGGTAGTCCGGGCGGAAGTCGTGGCCCCACTGCGCCACGCAGTGGGCTTCGTCGATGGCGAACAGGGCGATCTGCGCTCGGTCGAGCAGCGCGCGGGTGGACTCGAGCCGGAGCCGCTCCGGCGCGAGGTACAGCATGTCGACCTCGCCCGACACGACGGCGCGCTCGACCCGGGCGCGTTCGTCCGGCCCCTGCGTGGAGTTGAGGAACGCGGCCTTCACGCCGTTCGCAGCGAGGGCGTCGACCTGGTCCTGCATGAGGGCGATGAGCGGCGACACGACGACGCCGACGCCGTCCCGCACGAGCGCCGGCACCTGGTAGCAGAGCGACTTGCCGCCACCGGTGGGCATCAGGACGAGGGCGTCCCCGCCGGAGACGACCTGGTCGATGATCGACGCCTGCTCGCCCCGGAAGTCGTCGTAGCCCCACACGCGGTGCAGCACGTCGAGCGCGGCGGCACGCGAAGCAGACACGGCAGCGGGCGCGGGCGTGGTGCTCATGCCACGAGCCTACGGGCGACCGGCGACACCCACGGCGTTGTCCACAGGCTCCGCCGGAGCCGCGCCGGACCCGGCCACGTCGTCGGGGCCGGCGGGCGCGTCGACCCAGCCCGAGCCTCCAGGCCGGAGCCACCGTGCGCCGCCCGCCCAGGCCGGGGCCACACCGCGGAACCGCGGTGCCTGGCGACCGGCGAACCGCCGGTCCAGGTGCCGCCACGTCGCGAGCACCTCGACCATGCCCCAGTACGCGAGCGAGGTCGCGAGGGTGAGGAGCCAGCCCTGCCACGTGCCGTTGGCGTCCTGCGACGTGAGGTCGATCCGCGACCACCCCGGTGCCTGCACCACGAAGATCATGATGTTGTTGAAGGCGTGCTGCAGGACCGTGGCCTCCATGCCACCGGTCCGGAGCACGATGATCGCGGCGATCAGGCCGAACGAACCGACGTCGAGGATGCCCCACACGTTGTAGCCGTTCGGGATGTGCAGCAGCGCGAACACGACCGTGGAGACCGCGACGGCAACGACCGTGCCGACGATCCGGAGCGGGATCCAGGAGCCGATGGTCTGCATGAGGAAGCCGCGGAAGATGTACTCCTCTGCAGCGCCCTGGAACGGCACGAGCAGCAGGACGAGCACGATCGTGAGCGTCAGCGTGCCGACCGAGACCGTCGACTGACCGATCGCGGCGTGGTCCCAGCCGAAGCCGCCGTCGAACGTGAACATGCCGGCCGTCTGGAACAGGAACATGACCACGGCGATGACGAGCGTGGGGATGAGGCACCAGGCGGCCCACGCCCAGCGCACGCGGAAGCGCGTCGACGACAGGATGCCCGCCGGGCCGAGGCGCGCGATCCGCACCGCGAGCAGGATGCCGGGCAGCAGGACCACCAGGGACACCAGGCTCAGCGACAGGGTCAGCGGGTCGGTCGGGTCGAGGGCGCCGCTCTGCAGGTCGTCGAGCAGGCCTGTCAGCCCGGACTCCCCCTGCACTGCGGCGATCGGGACGAAGTACGCGATCGTGATGAGGACCTGGGAGGCGATGTACCAACCCGCCAGGAACGCCAGGGCGACGAGGGGGCGCCACCACCTCCAGCGTGCGTCGACGCGGGGCAGGCGGTGGTAGGGAACGCTCACGCCGTGCAGGCTACCGGGCCGGGCAGGATGGGAGCCGTGCTCACCGTCCTGCTCGGCCTGTCCGGCGCCCTCGTGTACGGGTTCGCCGACTTCCTGGGCGGCCTGGCCTCGCGACGCGTCCGTGCGGTGACGGTCGCCGCGGTCGCCGCCGCCGTCGGGATCGCGCCGCTGCTGCTCGGGCTCGTCCTGGTCGGAGGCCGGTTCACGTGGACCGGGACGCTCTGGGGTGCGGTCGCGGGGGTGTCCGGTGGCGTGGGGGTCCTCCTGCTCTACCGTGCGCTCGCGATCGGCCCGATGAGCGTGCTCTCACCCCTGACGGCGGTGTTCGCGGCCGTCGTGCCCGTGCTCGTGGCGGTGGTCCGCGGGACGGCGCTGTCCGGACTCGCGATCGGTGCGCTCGTCGTCGCGGTGGTCGCGGTCGTGCTCGTCGCGGCGGTGCGGGACACCTCCGGCGCGCGCGTGACCGCCGTGGGGCTCGCGACCGCGGCGGTCGCCGGGTGCGGGTTCGGCGGGATCGTCCTCGCGTACGACCAGACGCCGACGGACTCCGGGGTCGCGCCGCTGATCGTGTCGCGGGTGCTGCAGGCGGTGCTGCTGGGGACGGCGGCGGTCGTCTCGGGACTGGTGCGACGTCCTGGAGGAGCGGCAGACTCCGCAACGCGGGCCGACGTCGCGGGGTCTGCCGTGCCTCCAGGGCCGACCGTGCGGTTGTCGGTCCGGTGGCCCGTCCGGTTGGTGGTGGCGGTGGTCGCCTGCGGCGTCCTCGACGCCCTGGCGAACGTGTTCATCCAGGCGGGGCTGCACGCCAGCGACAACCCGGCGACGCTGCCCGTCGTGAGCGTGCTCAACGCGCTGTACCCGATCGGGACGGTCGTGCTCGCCGGCATCGTGCTGCGCGAGCGGCTGACCGCGGTGCAGTGGAGCGGGATCGTGCTGGCGTTCGCGGCGTCGGTCGGGCTGGCGCTGGCGTAGGCGTGGCCGGCCCGCGCGTCGCGTGCGCCGCTCGCGTGCCGAGTCTCGGACCGGGCGACACTTCTCGGGCGGCCGGACGCGAGAACTGTCGCCCAGCCCGAAACTCGGACGGACAGCGCCGTCAGGCGTCGGGGATGAGCCGCTTGCCGAGTGAGACCGTGTGGTCGTCGGTGTAGCCGAGGGACTCGTAGAACCCGATGACCTGCTCGTTGCCGGCTCGGACCTGCAGGTTGAGCTTCGGGCAGCCGAGCGCCGTCAGCAGCCGCTCGAACTCGATCATGAAGGCACGGCCGAGTCCGGAGCCCTGCAGGTCGGGCCGCACGGCGAGGTAGTTCACCCAGCCCCGGTGCCCGTCGAACCCGGCCATGCCCGCGCCGACGACCGAGTGGGCGCGGTCGTCGGTGTCCTCGGCCACCAGGAACAGCTCGGGCTGCACCGAGAGCTTGCGGGCGATGTCACGTCGGGGGTCGTTCCACGGACGCACGAGACCGCACGCCTCCCACAGGGCGACGACGGACTCGGTGTCGGCGGGCGTGAAGACGCGGAGGACGTGCTGCATCTCCTCACGGTAACGGTGCTGTGGAGAACCTCGTCACGGAGGCGTCGTCGTGATCTGATAGACCTGTCCGACCACCCCATCCGGATCAGGAGCCCCGTGACCGCACACGAGACACTCCCGTCGCGCCGCTCACGCCGCGACGACGACGGTCGATCCGCGCGTCCGGCACCCCGCCGTCGCCAGACCGTCGGGGGCGCGATCGTCTCGCTCATCGCCGAGCTGCTCATCATCGCCGGTGCTGGTACCGGGCTCTACGTGGTGTGGACGGCGTGGTGGACCGACGTCGTCGCGGTGAACGCGCAGACGAAGCTCGTCGACGGGCTCGGGCAGAAGGACACGTCGGGGACCGGAACCGAGCACCGGGGCCCGGCGCCCGTGCTCGCCGAACCGCCGAACGTGACCGACGTCTTCGGCACGATGCAGATCCCCCGCTTCGGCAAGGACTACGAGCGCCCAATCGGCGAGGGCACGGACCGTGAGAAGGTCCTCAACACGATCGGCCTCGGTCACTACCAGGACACCGCGATGCCGGGCGCCGAGGGCAACTTCGCCGTCGCCGGGCACCGCGTCACGTACGGCAAGCCGCTCAACCAGATCGCGGAACTCAAGACCGGGGACGACATCGTCGTGCGGGTCACCGACGCCAAGACGAAGTTCGACGTCTGGTACGTGTACAAGGTCACCGACTCGCAGATCGTCACGCCGGACCACGTCGAGACGATCGCGCCGGTGCCGAACAAGCCCGGCGTGGAACCGACCGCGAGCGACCGATGGCTCACCCTCACCGCGTGCCACCCGATGTGGTCCGCGAAGGAGCGGTACGTCACCCACGCCAAGCTCGACTACTGGATGCCCGCGTCGGAGGGCACCCCGAAGGAACTCTCGGAGACGACGAAGTGATCTTCCCGTTCGTCTGGCGGATCCTGCCCGGACCCGCTGCGCTCAAGGTGATCGAGCTGCTCGTGCTGCTCGCCGCGATCGTCTTCGTCCTGTTCACGTGGGTGTTCCCGTGGGTCGCCGCCGACATCCTTCCGCCGCCGGACGGCACGGTGGACGTCACCCCGTCGCCCTGACCCGCGAGACGGCACCCGAGCGCTCCCGCAGTGTGCGAGGTTCCGCACACCGTGGGACGCCGACCGGCGCGCACACTGCGCGGACCCTCGCACACTGCGCGACGCCGCGCGGCACGCGGCACGCGCCGAGACGCGTGCCGCGTGCGTGCGTCAGACCGTGGTCGTCACCCGGGAGCCACCCTCGGCCGTCCGGCGCACGGCGATCCGCTCCGGGATCCGCTGCTTGAGCTCCTCGACGTGGCTGACGATGCCCACCTGCCGCCCACCGGCCGTCAGGCGGGAGAGCTGCCCGATGACGTCGTCGAGCGTCTCCGGGTCGAGCGTGCCGAACCCCTCGTCGACGAACAGCGTGCCGAGCGAGACCCCGCCGGCTTCGGCCTGCACGACGTCGGCGAGTCCGAGCGCCAGGCAGAGCGACACCGTGAAGGTCTCCCCGCCGGACAGACTCCGTGGATCCCGGACGGTGTCGGTCGTCTGGTCGTGCACGGCCAGGGCGAGACCGGTGCGCCGTGACCGTGAGCCGGACTCCCGCTCGTCGGAGGTCTCGAGCGTGAACCGGCCGGCGAGCATGGCGCGGAGCCGGTCGTTCGCCGCCGCCACGACGTCCTCGAAGCGCCGCATGAGCACGTAGGTGCCGAGGGTGATACCGCTCGGGTTGACCGACGTCGCCCCGGCCGCGACGTCGGCGAGTCGGACCACCGCACGGCTGCGTGCCGAGGTGTCGTCGCGTGCCCGGACCGCGGCGTCGAGGTCGGCGGCGCACTGCTCGGACGCAGCAGCACGGTCGCCGGCAGAGATCGCGAGCCGGGTGGCGTCATCCGCAGCGACCGCGGTCTGCTCGCGCGCGGCACGAGCGCCGTCGAGGTCGAGTCGTTCCCGGTCGTCGTCAGCGGCGGCGACCACAGCGGCTTCGGCGAACCCGGCGTCGACGACGGCACGCTCACGGTCCGCCGCGGCGACATCGTCTCGGAGGCGCTCGGCGGACGCCCGGTCGAGCACGCCGGCACGGGCCGCCGCGACGTCCTCGAACCCCTGCTCGGCGAGGACCCGTTCGACGTCGGAGGCGCGGTCCTGCACGGCCTCGGCTGCGGTTGCGGCACGGGCGTCTGCCTGGGCCACGGCATCGAGGCGGACGACGAGGGCGTCGAGCTGCTCGACACCCGCCTGCAGGCTGTCCGGGGTGGCGTCCAGGTGCGCGGCGACCCGTTCGACCCCCTGCTGCACGAGCACGACGTCGCCCTCGAGCCGTTCCCGGTCCGCCGCGGTCGACCCCGCGAGGACGGCACGCTCCGCATCGACGTCGTTGCGCTGCCGTTCGAGGGCACGGGTCTGTTCGTCGTGCGCGGCCCGCTGCTGTTCGAGCGTGCGGACCCGGTCGGCGGCATCGTGCGCAGCCTGCACCCGTGCCGCAGCGGCGGCGGCCAACCCGTCGATCGTGGCCGCGTCGGTGTCGCCGAGCATCTCGACGAGGCGCTCGAGGGCAGCACGCTCGACGGCGAGCGTCGCGGCGGCGTCGGACAGGTCCTGCTCCGCCCGCCGGGCGACGGCAGCCGCGGCCTCGATCGCCTCGGTCGTCGGGTGGTCGTCCTGCGGTGTCGCGACCACCGGGTGTTCGGTCGCGCCGCACACCGGGCACGGATCGCCCGGTGTCAGCGCGGCGCCGAGCTCCCCGGCGAGCCCGGCGATGCGACGCTCGCGGAGCTGCTGCTCGGCGCGGACCCGATCGAGCGCGGTGGCACCGGCGTCGGTCTTGGCCTGTTCGGCTCGGCGGACCCGGCGGTCCGCCTCGCCGCGCGCCGTGAGGTCGGCGCGCAGCTGGTCGATCCGCTCGACCTCGACCCGGGCGGACTCGGCTCCGGCGGCGAGGGCGGCGGCGGCACGGGCGTCCTCGACGATCCGGGCGCGTTCGGCGGGGCGGGCCTCGAGCGCGGCATCGAGCTCCGCCAGGCGGACGACGAGCTGCTCACCCCGTGCCACGGCGTCGGCGATCGCCCGGCGTCGGCCTGGGAGCCCACGCTCGACGGCGACGAGGTACCGGACCTCGGCAAGGGACTCCGCGGCGGCGGCACGCTCGCGGGCGAGGTCGTCCCCTGCGCCGGTGACGGCGTGCCGAGCACGGAGGGCCTCGGCATCGGCCGTCGCCTGTGCCGACCGGGCCTGGGCCGTGTCGAGGCCGTCCGCGACGGCGACGACGCGGGCAGCTCGCTCGCCGAGTGCCAGACGGGACCGGGCGTCGTCGACGCGCGGGGCGTGTTCATCGAGCAGTGCACGACGCCCGAGGAGCGCCGCACGCCGGTCGAGAGCGGCGGCACGTGCGGTGACGGCCTGCTCGTGGGCCGCGGCGGTGGTGGCCGCCGTCGCGGCGGACGCGCGTGCCGCCTCGGCAGCGTCGGCGACCGAGCGCAGCGTGGCCACCGTCGCCGGGACGTCGGACTCGTCCGGATCGTCGGTGCCTGACGCCTGGGCGAAGCGGTTCAGGGCATCACGCACGCGGGCGTCGGCACCGTCGACCTCGGCCTGCACCGCGCGGCGGCGGGCAGCGAGCTCGTCGGCGGTCCGGTCGTAGACCTGTGTGCCGAACAGCGACTGCAGGAGCTTCCGGCGCTCTTCGCCCGGGGACCGCAGGAAGCGCGCGAACTCACCCTGCGGCAGCACCACGGTCTGCAGGAACTGGGCCTTGTCGAGTCCGACGATCCGGGCGATCTCGGCCCCGACCTCGGGGATGCGGGACGACAGCGGCTCGCCCGCGACGTCGGCCGGTCCGGCGAGCCGGAACAGCTGCGCCGCAGCCTGCTGCTTGACGGTGCCGGTCCCCCGCTGCTTGGGGCGGTCGTACTGCGGCGAGCGCCGGACCCGGTAGACCCCGGCACCGGTCTCGAAGACCAGCTCGACGTACGGCTCGACCGCGGGGTCGGCGTGCTGGCTGTGCAGCCGGTCGTTGCTGGCGTCGGCACCGGCGAGTCCGCCGTACAGGGCGAACACCACGGCGTCGATGATCGTGGACTTGCCGGAGCCCGTCGGCCCCTCGAGCAGGAACACCCCGGAGGCGGCGAGCGCGGCGAAGTCGATCGACACCAGCTCCGGGTAGGGCCCGATCGCGCGGAGTTCGAGACGGTGCAGGTACATCAGCGGTCCCCCTCGCGCTGCAGGGCGAGTGCCGCGGCCTCGTACGCCTCGGTCAGGATCGCGCGGTCGTCGTCGTCCGGCGCCGCACCGGTGGCGAACGACACGAAGTCGGCCGCGACCTCGACCGGGTCGGACGTCGCGGTGACGGCACGTGCGGCGGCGCGTTCGCCGCGGTCGGCCGGTTCGTGGGTGATCGCGAGGGCGTGCGGGAAGTGGTCCTTCACCCGCGCGTACATCCGCTCGGGGTGCACGGGGTCGGTCACGGCCACGCGGACCCAGGCGTCCGACGCAGCTCGGAACGCGCCGGACTCGATCTCGTCGATGGTGCCGCGCACGTCGACGAGGCGACGGGGCACCGGGGCCGGCACGAGCTCGACCGTGACGGTGCCGGAGGCGTCGAGGTCGACGACCGTCACCGACTTCTGCTGGTTCCGCTCGCCGAACGAGAACGCGAGGGGCGACCCGGCGTACCGGATCCGGTCGCCTTCGCCCACCCGCTGCGGACCGTGCAGGTGCCCGAGCGCCACGTAGTCGACGCCGTCGAACACCGACTCGGCGACCCGGTCGACCCCGCCGACGCGGATGTCCTGCTCGCTGTCGCTCGGCTCGGTGCCGCCGACGAAGGCGTGCGCCACGACGACGCTGCGCGTACCGGAACGCCCGGCGAGGTCGGCGCGGACGCGGTCCATCGCGGCACCGACGACGGCCTGGTGCGAGCGGGCGAGCGGCTCGTCGGGCACAGCCGCGAGGGCGTAGCGCGTGAGGTCGGGGTGGAGGTACGGGATGCCGTAGACGGCCACCTGGCCGGAGTCGTCGTCGACGAGCACCGGCGTGGCGATGCCCGCGGGCTCGGCGAGGATCCGGACGCGGGCACCCATCACGCCGGCACCGAACCCCAGGCGCGCGGCGGAGTCGTGGTTGCCCGGCGTCAGCACCACCGTGGCGGACTCGGCGAGGCGTTCGAGCGCGCGGGAGAGCATCCGGACGGCGTCGACCGGCGGGATCGCCCGGTCGTAGACGTCCCCGGCGATGACGACGAGATCGATCGCGCGCGCCCGCACCAGGTCGACGAGCCAGTCGAGGAACGCCGCCTGGTGCTCGAGCAGGTCGGCACCCAGCAGCGTGCGGCCGAGGTGCCAGTCGCCGGTGTGCAGGATGCGCATGCCGCCACGGTAGCGCCGGCCGGGGACATCCCCGGTTGCCCCGCGGTCGCCTGTGGAGAACTCGCCAGGGTCAGCCGCAGCTGAGGTTCGTGCCGATGAGCGCGGTCTGGATGCGGGCCGTCGCGGTGCTCGTCGACACCCAGTTCCCCAGGTAGTTCACCCGGAGCGTCACGGTGTAGACCTGGCCGAGCGGCAGCAGGCCGGACCCGGCCACGCGTACCGGCGTCGTCGCGCCGGTCGTGCTGGTCGCGAGGACGGTCGTGCCGTTCATGACGGAGAACGAGGTCGCAGCCGGGCCCCCGTACGCGAACGCGATGTTCACCGAGCCGTCCCCGTTGGGCGAGCAGACGAGCGAGGTCGCCTGCGGCACCGTCAGGGCGGCGAAGGAGCCTGCTGCGTTCGTCGTCGTCGACCACGGCGCGGCGACGGCCTGCGCGGGCAGGAGCACACCCGCACCGCCGACGACGACGAGGACGGCGGCCACGCCGCCGAGCCGTCGGAGCCGACGCGCGCCTCGCTCCTGTCGACGAGCGGCGCGTCGGCTGTCGGGTGCATTGCTGTGGACGGGCGGGTCGACGGACTGGAGGCGCGTGGCGGCGCCGTCCCGCGCCTCCAGACCGTCTGCACGCCCGTCGCCGTCGTCGCCACCGTCACCGTCACCGTCGTCTCGGTCGGCAGCGGCGAGTCGCCGCAGCGACCCGTCGATCGTGCAGAGGGCGAGCACGGCGAGCAGCCCGAGCGCGAGCGTGCCGGTCTTGACCCACTCGCCCTCGCGGATCCACACGATCGGCGCCCCGACGAACGGCACGCGCAGGAAGGCCACCCCGTGCACCGCGGACGGCTCGAGCGGCGTCGAGTCCTGCTGGGGGTTCGCGTCGCCCTTCGTGATCAGGGTGCCGCCGGGGCCGTCGTCCACGTAGCGGTGCATGCGCAGGTGCCCGGGCTGGTCCGGGTCGTCGGCGAGCAGGATCTTGCCCATCCGGACCTCGTCGGCCGAGACCGGACGCGAGACGACGACGTCCCCCGGGGCGAGACGCGGCTCCATCGACCCGGTCACCACCGTCGTCGGCTGCCAGCCGATGACGGCGGGTGCGGCCGCCCAGAGCGCGAGCCCGAGCAGGGTCGCGACGACCCCGCGGGCGAGGGTGGCGACGACGACGCGCCCCCAGTCGACGGCGTCACACAGCACGTCGTGCGGTGTGGGACCACCGTGCACTTCGATGCTGACCATGACTGCCTTCGACCGGGGGCGCGTTGACGGGGGTGACGGACGGGACCGCGTCGGGTCCGGTCCCGGACGTCACCAGCGAGCGGGGACGGGAGCGACGACGGCGCTCCCGGCCGGCTCAGCTGTTCTGGGCCTCCCAGGTGAGGCCGATCGACGCGGTGCCGCCCTGCACCGTGTTCGGTGCGGTGCTCGAGACCGTGTAGGTGAAGCGGTAGACGCGCGACTCGGAGGCGGAGCCGGTCGGTGCCCAGGTGCCGAGGCCGGTCGCGAAGTTGGTCGAGCCGGTCCCGAACGCGGCGAGCGTGCCGTTGTAGAGCGTGCCGCTGGTCGACGCCGGGGTGAAGCCCGTGCACGAACCGAAGCCGCCGCCGGTGCCCTGCTCGATCTGCAGGTTGATGTTGCCGGAGAGGTTGTTCGTGGTGGCGGGGTTCGTGCCGTACAGCTTCACCGTCGAGGCGAGCGAGCCGGTCGAGGTGACGGTGATGCAGTTCGCGCCGGTCGACCCCGGCTTGAGGCCCGTCGCGGTGAAGAGCGCCGTGTTGTTGTCGTCGTCGGTGAGGGCAACGCTGCCGGCGGTCCAGTTGCTGGTCGGGTTGACGGTGGTGGCCGAGAACGCCGAGTAGGACGCGGTCGAGACGACGACACCCGAGGCCACGAGAGCGGCGGGGATGGCGATCCAGGCGGCGAGACGAGCGGCGCGAGGGGTGACACGGGACATTGCTGTGCTCCTGATCCGAGGGTGGCGCCGAGTCTGCGGTGGTTGGTCGCTTCGGTGCCGTGATTGGTACGATCATCAAGCTACTCAGCCATCGTGCTGCTCACAAGTGGAGCAATGTCCCCACTGTTGGGGGTACGTGAACGGTTGAGATACTTGTTGAATGAGCAACACGACGGCACACCCTTGCCGTCCCCACGATCGCCTTAGCGATCACGCACCCGAGAGAGCCGCCCGATGACGGACACCGTCCCCGCACTCGCGCACCCGCTGGACGCCGCGCAGCTCCCCCCTGCCCCGGTGTCCCCCACCGTGAACGTGCCCGAACCCGCCCCGGACACCGACCTCGCGAAGCTGATGACCGCGTTCCGCGTGCTCCAGATGCAGCACGCGCGGGTGCTCCACCACGAGAGCTCCACCCGTGGCCTGAACGCCACCGATGCCCGGTTCGTGTTCTTCCTCGCGGCCGCGGACGGCGAGGGCGTCACCCCCAAGCAGGCCGGCGAGTACCTCGAGCTCACCACGGGCGCGATGACCTCGCTGATCGACCGGCTCGAGAAGCGCGCCCACATCGAACGCCGCCCGAACCCGCAGGACCGCCGCAGCATCCTGCTCCACCTCACGCCGTCCGGCGCCGAGGTCGCGAAGCAGATCGGCGCCGTCTACACCTCGGCGTTCCGTGACGTGATCGCCCCCGCCGACCGGGGCGGCCTCGCCGACGCGTTCGACCGCATCGGCACCGCGCTCGACCACCACTCGCGGACGGTCACCGGCGCAGCGGTCGGCGCCGCCTCGTGACCGCGGTGCTGCCGGACGCCCCGGCCGCCGGGTCGTCGTCGCCCGCGCCACCCGCGCCCGAGACCGACCTCGACCGGGTCCTCGAGGTCTACCGCCGGCTGCAGATCCACCACGCCCGGCTGGCGAACGTCGAGGCGTCGCGGCGCGGCCTCGGGCTCACCGACCTGCGCTTCCTGTTCTCGCTCGCCGCGCGTCCGGGCGGGAGCGTCCTGCCGAAGGAGGCCACCACCTCCCTCGGCCTGTCCACGGGCGCGATGACCTCGCTCATCGACCGGCTCGAGCAGCGCGACCTCGTCCGGCGCATCCCGAACCCGAACGACCGGCGGAGCGTCGAGGTGGTCATCCTCGACGCGGGCACCCGCACCGTGGACGAGGTCAAGGACGTCTACCGCCAGGCCTTCACCACCGCGATCCCCGCGGACCAGATGGGCACGCTCGCGACCCTGCTCGAGGCGTTCGACGCCGAGCTCGCAGCACACGGTGCCCGCGCGTAGCGTGGCCCGCATGACCCCCTCAGAACTCCTCATCGAAGCGTTCTCGCGCATCCCGTCGACCGTCGAACGCGCCGTCGACGGACTGTCGGAGGACCAGCTGGCCGCACGTCCGGCCGCCGGTGCGAACACGCTCGCCTGGCTCGCGTGGCACATCGCGCGCGGGCAGGACGCCCAGGTCGCTGACCTCGCGGGCAGCGAGCAGGTGTGGACGGCGGACGGCTGGGTGGGGCGGTTCGGGCTGCCGTTCCCCGCCGAGGCGCTCGGGTACGGCATGTCCCGTGACGACGTCGGGCGCGTGCGCGCCTCTGCCGAGCTGCTGGTCGGGTACCTCCGCGCGGTGCACGAGCGGACCGTCGCCTACGTGGAGACGCTCTCGCCAGAGGACTTCGACCCCGTGGTCGACGACGCGTGGGACCCACCGGTGACGCGGGGCGCGCGGCTCGTGAGCATCCTCGACGACTGCACACAGCACGCGGGGCAGGCCGGGTACGTGCGCGGGCTGCTCTTCTTCAACCGTTGACGCGGTCGCGCGTGCGCGGCGCGCGTGCGCTTGGTGAGCAGAAATGGTCGGGTCCGGCGGCGGCGACCCGACCATTCCTGCTCACCATGTGACGGACTGGAGGCGCGGTGCGGGCTGGCACCGCGCCTGCAGTCCACCGTGTGCTCGCGACGCGCGCGCGGCGGCGTCTCGTCTGAGCGACACGAGACGCCGCCCGCCGGCGAGACGCCGCGTCGAGCGCGAGACGCCGCTCGATCGAGCGGTGTCTCGCTCGGGAGGCGGTGCCACACGAGAACACCCCCGTCTCGCAGGAGCGAGACGGGGGCGTTCTGGCGACCGGGAGGTCAGCGCGCAGCGAGCTCCGCGACGATCCCGTCGCCGGGAGCGGCGTCGACGAGCTCGGCCTCGATCTCCGCGTGCTCGAGGATGCCCTCGATCTTGCGGCGACGGCTGCGCGGGACGATCGTCACGACCGTGCCCTCCTTGCCGGCACGACCGGTGCGGCCCGAGCGGTGCATGTACGCCTTGTAGTCGTCCGGGGCGTCGGCCTGCACGACCAGCGACACGTCGTCCACGTGGATGCCGCGGGCGGCGACGTCGGTCGCGACGAGCACGTTCACCCGGCCGCTGGTGAGCAGCTGCAGGTTGCGGGTCCGGCGCGACTGGTTCAGGTCACCGTGCAGCGAGGTCGCGCGGATGCCCGCGTCCTCGAACTGGTCGGCGAGACGCTCGGCGTAGGCACGGGTTCGGGCGAAGACGATCGTCTTGCCATCGCCGGCCACGAGCTCCTCGAGGAGCTGGTCCTTCTGACGCTGCTCGACCACGAGCACGCGGTGGTCGATCGTCGATGACGCCTGGTCCTCACCGGCGACCTCGTGGACGCTCGGCTCGTGCAGGAACTCCTCGACGAGTGAGGCGACCTGCGCGTCGAGCGTCGCACTGAACAGGAGCTTCTGGGCGCGGTTGCCCTCCGGGGTGACCTCGGCCGTGGCGGAGAGGATCTCCTGCACGGGCTCGAGGAACCCGAGGTCGCACATGTGGTCGGCCTCGTCGAGCACGGAGATGACGACCTCGCTCAGGTCGAGCTTCCCCTTGTTCATGAGGTCCTGCACACGACCCGGGGTACCGACGATGATGTCGACACCGCGCTGCAGCGCGCCCTCCTGGCGGCCGTACGGGACACCGCCGTAGATCTGCGTCGTGAACAGGCCGACCGAGCGGGCGATCGGCTGCACCGTGCGGTCGATCTGCAGGGCGAGCTCACGGGTCGGCGCGAGGATGAGCGCACGCGGGGCGCGACCCATCTTGCGCTTCGTGCCGCCGCCGTTCTCCATCAGCTTCTCGACGAGGGGCGCACCGAAGGCGATCGTCTTGCCGGAGCCGGTGCGGCCACGGCCGAGGACGTCCTTGCCGGCGAGCACGTCGGGGATCGTCGCCGCCTGGATCGGGAACGGGCTGCTGGCGCCGAGCTCCTGCAGGGCGCGGGAGATGTTGCCGCCGATGCCGAGGTCGCCGAAGGTCACGCCCTCGACGTCGGCCGCGACGGTGGCCTCCGCCTGGAGCTTCTCGAGCTTGACGTCGTCCGCGGGGACGAACGGCTTGCGCTCGGTGCGGTCGCTGGGCCCCTGCGAGCCGGTTCCGGCGCGACGCGGAGCGTCGGGACGGCCGTGCGAGTAGGGAGCGTCGCGGTCGAAGCGACGGGGTGCGCGGTCGTCACGGTCGAACCGACGCGGGGCACGGTCGTCACGGTCGAAGTTCCGGCGCGGACGGTCATCGCCGTCACGACGCGGCGCACGGTCGTCGCGGTCGAAGCGACGGGGGGCACGGTCGTCGCGGTCGAACCGACGCGGGGCACGGTCGTCACGGTCGGAGTTCCGGCGCGGACGGTCATCGCTGTCACGACGCGGGGCGCGCTCGTCACGGTCGAAGCGACGCGGGGCGCGGTCATCACGATCGAACCGACGCGGGGCGCGGTCGTCACGGTCGAACCGACGGGGAGCGCGGTCGTCACGGTCGAACCGACGGGGAGCGCGGTCGTCACGGTCGAAGTTCCGACGCGGACGGTCATCGCTGTCACGACGCGGCGCACGGTCGTCACGGTCGAACCGACGGGGAGCGCGGTCATCGCGATCGAACCGCCGCGGCGCACGGTCATCACGGTCGAAACGACGCGGGGCACGGTCATCGCGCTGCGGGCGGCCCTGGCCACCGTCGCGCGGCTCCCAGTTCGGACGGCTCGGGCGCTCGCCCTGCGATGCACGGCCGCGGCGCTCCTCGGCGTCCCAGCGCTGCTTCTGCCGCGGAGCCGACGGGTCGGCGGCGCGGAAACCGCGGTGCTTGCTGCTGCGCGCGGCGGGGGTGCCGTTCGGGTGACGGACACGGTCGGAGGCACGGTTGTCCGCGCCGCCCTTGTTGTACGGGGCCATGGCTACTTTCTCGGGGTGCAGACGTACCGCAGCGCCCGGCAGCGACATCGGCGGGGGCTGAATGCGGAGAGGGGGTTCTTCCCGTCGCGGATCGACGTGAATCCAGCCCTCGAGCAACACACACCCAAACTTGAACTCCGTGATCGCAATGTCACGGCGTCGAAGGCCGACCGACGGAGTCTACGCGACCACGCGCCCGGATGCCAGCCCCGAGGCCGGCGCGCTGCGCGGCGCGGAGGTGATCCGTGCCTCCAGGCCGACCACCGAGGTCAGGACTCGGCGAGCCGCTGCCGCTGCTCGGCCACGTCGAAGTCCGCCGCGGGCCACGTGAGCTGCATGTCCTCGAGGGCGCGGAGCAGGAGCTGCTGGACCGCGAGCCGCGCGTACCACTTGCGGTTCGCGGGGATCACGTACCAGGGCGCACGCGAGGTCGAGGTGCGGTCGAAGACGGTCTGGTACGCCGCCTGGTACTCGTCCCACAGCAGACGCTCGTCGATGTCGCCCGGGTTGAACTTCCAGTGCTTGTCGGGTCGGTCCAGCCGCTCGCCCAACCGCTCGCGCTGTTCGTCCTTCGAGATGTGCAGCATCACCTTGACGATGCTCGTGCCCTGTTCGGCGAGGGCGTCCTCGAAGTCGACGATCGCACCGTAGCGGCGCTCGATCTCCTCCGGGGGTGCGAAGGAGCGGACCTTCTGGATGAGGACGTCCTCGTAGTGCGAGCGGTCGAACACGCCGAGCTGGCCGGCACCGGGCAGCTGTCGTTCGATGCGCCAGAGGAAGTCGTGCTCGCGTTCCTCGGCGGTCGGGGCCTTGAAGCCGGCGTAGTGCACGCCGTTCGGGTCCACCGCGCCGACCACGTGCGAGACGATCCCGCCCTTGCCGGCGGTGTCCATCGCCTGGAGCACGAGGAGCACCCGACGCTGGTCGCCCGCGGTCGACGCCGCCCAGAGCCGCTCCTGCAGGGCGGACAGGCGGGACTCCCCTGCGGCGAGCGCCTCGAGCCCGTCGATCTTGCGACCCGGGAAGCCCGGCGTGCCGTCGGGGTCGACGCGGTCGAGGCGGAAGCCCTCCTCGACGCGGAGCAGCGGTTCGGGGTCGGCGTTCCAGGCCTTGCGACGGCTCACGGGTCCTCCTGTGGGGTCGTGTCTCATCCTGGCACCGTGGAGGCGGGTTCGCCCGGGGCGTTCTCTCGTCCGGGGGGTCGTCCGTTGGGTGGAGCGCGCCGCGTCGTCGTTCGTCCCGCAGGTGGACGTCGGCGCGCGGGCGGCGAGTTACGGTGGACTCGATGAGGTCAGGCCGTCGCACGTTGCTCGCGCTCGTCGCCGCGGTCGTGGCGCTCGGCGCGGTCGCGTCGTGCAGCTCGGACCCCGTCGGCGACGAGAACCGCACGGTCACCGCCGACCCCGTGATCTACCCGCTGTCGTTGCGGTACCACGGCATCGACGTGGTCGCCGACGTGCCGTACGGGGCGGAGTCCCTGCAGCGCCTCGACGTGTGCCTGCCCGCGGACAGCGCTCCCGACACCACGGCGACGCCGACCGTCTCACCCTCGGCCAATGCGTCCGCCGCGGCCTCCCCGGCGGCTTCTGCAGCAGCAGCGCCGATCGCGTCCGGGCGTCCGGCCGTCCTGATGATCCACGGCGGCAGCTGGTCGCACGGCGACAAGGCGACGGCGGCGTACCGGTCGGTGTGCAAGTACCTCGCGTCCGAGGGCTTCGTCACGTTCAACGTCGACTACCGGCTCGCGCCGACCGACCCGTTCCCGGCAGGGCTCGACGACGTTCGGCGGGCGCTCGACTTCGTGTTCCGCCCGACGACGCTGTCGACCTACGACGTGGACAGCAAGCGGGTCGGGGTGTTCGGGGGCAGCGCCGGTGGCAACCTCGCGGCGATGCTCGCCGTCACCGACCACGACTCGACCGCCTACGCCGAAGGTGATCGGATCCGTGCCGTCGTCGACCTGAGCGGGCCGACGAACCTGACCTCGAGGTCGACCCGGGCCGACGGGGTGTCGGCGTCGTTCCAGCGGAAGCAGTTGCTGTACCTCGGTTGCCGGACCTACGCGAACTGTCCGGCGGCGACCCGGGCATCCCCGGAGTACCACGTGACCTCGGACACGGCGCCGTTCTTCATCGGGCACTCGACGGACGAGTTCATCCCGCTGTGGGAGTCGCAGGAGTTCGCGGCGACCCTGCGGAAGCACGACGTACCGGTGACGTTCGTGGCCGTGGAGGGGTCGGCGCACTCGATCGCGCAGCTCGACGAGGCGATGAGCAAGCGTGTGGCGTCGTTCCTGCGGGGGCACTTGGGCTGAGCGCCGGGCGTGGTTGTGGCCGGTGCGGGCACCGGTGCAGGTGCGGGGCGGACGCGGCACCGAGTCTCGGCCGGACGCGATTGCGGCGCGAAAGCGACAGCGTGCCGCCGAGTCGCCACGTCCGTACCGCGATCGCGACATCGTGCCGCGGGAATACGGCGTGGATCTGTCGCTTTCGCGGAAGGCCGGCGGCACCGGCACCGGCACCCGCGGCGCGGGCTCGGCGGTACCGGCGGCCTCGCGCGTGCCCCGGGCGGGTGGCACCCGGAATCGGGACTGCCGCCGAGACCCGCGCCCGCGCAGACTTCCGGGGTGACCGACACCTCGACCCGCCCTGCACGCGACACCGCCACCCGCTGGGAGCGGCACTCGTCGCTGCAGACCTTCGCCGAGCTGCTGCTCGGACTGTCGTTCACCGCCACCGTCGCGTTCGGTGGGTACGCGGCCGTCACCGGTCGGATGACCGTGCTGTCGCAGGGCGCCGGGGTCGTGTTCCTCGTGACGCTGACGTGTGTGCTCGTGTCGTGGTTCCGCGCCGTCGAGCGTGAAGGTGCCCCGACCGCACCGGCGGACCCGATCGCCGCCGTCGACGCCGAGTACCGCCGCTAGCCCTTCGCTGCTAGTCCGTGGCAGTGGCCGCACGCCGGTCGGCCCGACGCTCGCGCGCCCGTTCCACGACGAAGTACAGCGCCGGCAGCACCACGAGGGTGAGCAACGTCGACGACACGAGGCCGCCGATGACGACCAACGCCAGCGGCTGCGAGATGAACCCCGACTTGCCCGTGAGCCCGATCGCCATCGGCACGAGCGCGAAGATCGTCGCGAGCGCCGTCATCAGGATCGGTCGGAGGCGTCGGGTCGCGCCCTCGACCAGGGCCTCGCGCACACGGAGCCCTCTCCGGCGGTACTGGTTCACGAGGTCGATGAGCACGATGGCGTTCGTCACGACGATGCCCACGAGCATGAGCACACCGATCAGCGAGGCGACGCCGATCGGGATGCCCGACGCGATCTGCAGCAGGATCGCTCCGGTCGCCGCGAACGGCACCGACACGAGCAGCAGGAGCGGCTGGAGCAGGCTGCGGAACGTCGCGACCATCACCACGTAGACGATGAGGATCGCGATGAGTGCCGCGAGCAGCAGCTGGCTGAACGCCGACGACTGGCTCGACGCCACACCACCGATCGTCGCCGAGGCACCCCGCGGCAGGTCGAGACCGTCCACCGCGGTCGTGACGGCCTGCACGGCCGCGCCCAGGTTCGTGGCGTCCGGGGTGACCGTGATGGTCGCCGTCCGGACCGCGTCCGAGGTGGTGACGGTGGTCGGGCCCTCGGCGCGCTCGACGGTCGCGACGTCGGACAGCGGGACGGCACCGGTCGACGTCGGGATCGACAGGCCGCGCAGCGCGGCCGCGGTCGTCGGCGGCTCGGGGTCGGCGATGTACACGTCGAGCGAGGCATCGTCGATCTCCACCGTGCCGGTGTCGAGCGGCGAGACGGCCGCGGCGACGATCCCGCCGACCTGCGTCTCGGTGAGGCCGAGCTCCGCCGCCTTCGACCGGTCGACCCGGACTGCCAGGTACGGCTCCGCCGAGGACAGGTTGCTCGACGCCCCGGTGGTGTGGTCGACCTTCCGCATCTCGCGGAGGACCTCGTCGGCCGCGGTCCGGAGCTGGTCCTGGGTCGGCGCCGTGACGTCCACCTCGATGTCGCTGCTGCCGCCGAAGCCCCCGCCCGCCGACGAGACCGTGACGTCACCAGCCCCCTCGAGCGCGTTCAACCGCTTCCGGGTGTCGGACTGGATGCGGTCCTGGTCGGCGTCGGCGTCGGTCGTCACGGCGTACTGGATCGATGCGGATGCCCCGCCGCCGAACGCCGCCTGGATGGACTGTCCGCTCGTGCCGATGGTCGTCTGCACGGTGTCGACGCCGTCCACGGCGCGCAGCTGCCGTTCGACCTTCCGGGCCTCGTCCGACTGCACGTCGAGGCTGCTGCCGGGGTCGAGGTCCTGCGTCACCGTGAACGTGTTCTGGCCGGAGTCACCGAGGTAGTTCGTCTTGACGAAGGGCAGCGCAGCCGCGGTGCCGCCGAGGACGACGACCGCCAGGATCAGCACCGTCCACGGGGTCCGGAGCACCCACCGGAGCACGGGCTGGTAGCCCCGGCGCAGGCGGTCGGGAGCGGCGGCGTCGTGCAGGTCCGCTGCGGAGGCGAGTGCTCCGGTCGTTGCGGACCGGCCGGGAGGCGCGGTGTCGGTGGGCGCGTCGGCTGCGGCTGACGAGGTGGTCGCGCCGGCGTGCTTGTGCGGCTTCGGCGCGCGCAGGAACCAGTACGCGAGCACGGGCACGATCGTGAGCGACACGAGCAGCGAGGCGACGAGCGCCATCGTCACGGTCAGGGCGAACGGACGGAACAGCTCGCCGACGAGCTCGGCCACGAACGCCACCGGCAGGAACACGACGACCGTGGTCACCGTCGACGCCGTCACCGCGCCGGCGACCTCGCGCACGCCGTCGAGCACCGCCTGCCGTCGGTCGACGCCGGGTTGCAGGTGCCGCTTGATGTTCTCGATCACCACGATCGAGTCGTCGACGACGCGGCCGATCGCGATCGTCAGCGCCGCGAGGGTGATGATGTTCAGCGTGTAGTCGGCCGCGCGCATGCCGATCGCGGAGAGGAGCACTGACGTCGGGATCGAGATGGCGGTGACGATCGTGGACCGGACCGACAGCAGGAACAGCAGGATCACGATCACGGCGAAGCCGAGGCCGAGCAGCCCTTCCTCGGCGAGGGAGTCGATCGACTGCTGGATGTACGGCGCCTGGTCGAAGACCACGGTGATCTTCGGGTCACCGGTGATCTTCTTCTCGATGTCCGGCAGGGCGTCCCGCACGGTCGTCGAGACGTCGACGGTGTTGGCCTCCTGCGTCTTCGTGATCGCGATCGTCAGGGCCTGCTCACCGTCGACGCGGCTGATCGAGGTGCGCGGGGACTCCTGGATCGCGACCTTCGCCACGTCGCCGATGGTGGCCGCCGAGGTCCCGCCGGTCAGCGGCAGCGCCTCGATGTCGTCGAGGGACGCGATCCGCTGCCCGGTCTGCACCGACAGCGTCGTGCCGTCCTGCGTGATCGTGCCGCCGGGGATGAGCGTGCCGTTGTCGTCGAGGGCGTCCGAGATGGCGGTCTGGGAGAGGCCACGTGCGGCGAGCGCCGTCCGGTCCGGGGTGATCACGACGCGGCGGCCGGGGTTGCCGAAGACGTCCGCCTCGCGCACGCCGTCGAGCTTCTCGAGGTCGGGGATCGCGGTGGCGTTCAACCGGTCGACGAGCTGTTCCTGGTCGCCCGTCGCCGAGACCGCGAGCTGGATGACCGGCAGGTCGTCGAACGACCCGGTGACGATCTGCGTCTGGACCGAGTCGGGCAGTGACAGCGCGTTGACGACGGTCTGGATCTTGTCCTCGGCGCTGGCGAGGTTCGACCCGTAGGCGAACTCGGCGGAGACGACGCTCTGGCCGGTGGACGACGTCGCCGTCGTGGACTTGAGGTCCGGCACCGCCTGGATCCCCTGCTCGATCTTCGTCGAGACGTCGTTCGACACGACTTCCGGTGTGGCACCGGGGTAGGCGCTGACGATCGCGATCTGGGGGAACTGGACGCTCGGGATGAGCTCCTGCTTGAGGCTGGTCAGCGCGATGCCGCCGAACACCGCGACGACGATGGTGACGAGCGCGATGAGGGCCCGGTTGCGGAGGCTGAAGACCGAGAGGAGGTGCACGGTCCGATCCTTGCAGGACGGACCCGTGCGTGGACGCGATCACCGCGATCCGTGGAGAACGCGGCACGGACCCGTACCGGTGGAGGACGATCCGAGCGCGGATCGGGCCTCAGCCGCCCAACGCCAGGTACACCGCGAGCACCCCGACCGTGCCGAGGACCCCGACCCCGAGCGCCACGACACGGCCGAGCGGGTCGCGGGCGGTCAGGACGGCCACCGCGAGGAGCACGACGCCGACGACGATCTCGACCACCCAGGTCACCGGCCCGGTGGTGTCGGCGACCTGGAGCAGCGCCCGGACACCCTCGCCGACGAGCACCGCCGCGGTCGCGCCGAGGGCTGCGCCGCGCCACCGCACGCTCGCAGAACGGACCGCCACGGCGACGGCTCCGGCGAGCACCCCCGCGGGGATGCCCATCAGGACCCAGAAGTTCGTGATGGACAGGACGTCCGGGAAGCCCCGGAGGTTCGTCGTCGCCCAGTACCCCACGTGCATGAGCTCGAGCAGGACCACGCCGAGGAGCATCGCGAGCGGCAGCGCCACCCGCCCCGCACGGACGCCGGCGAGCAGGCACAGCAGCACGGCGACGACGAACCACGGCCCGGCGGAGTTCGAGACGGTGGACAGCCCGGGGACCGCCTGCCCGAACGAGGTCAGCACGCCGGCGAGCAGCGAGCCGGTCAGTGCCATCGTGACGCGGGCAGCCGGCGGCACCGCCGCACACGCGACGCGCTCCGGAGTCGTGGCCGGCGCCTTCATGGTCGTGTCCATGCGACAAGACTCCCGTCCCAGCCGACCAGACCGCATCCCTCCCGGGAGCGAGATGCACGAACCCCCGTCACCCCACAGGATGACGCCGCGCACGCGCACGCGCACGCGCCAGCTCACACCACCGCGGCCAACGACCCCCGCACCCCGGCACTGTCCCCTCCGATCCGAGCCCACGACCGCTCCAGCACGTCGACGAGCCGCACCCGATCGGCCGGCGGCATCGTGAACGGCACCCGCAGGAACCGTTCGAACCCGCCGTCCGGCCCGAACACCCCGCCGGATGCGAGTACGACACCCTCGGACCGTGCAGCGAGCACGAGCGCGCTCGACACCGGCCGACCGAGCCCGACCCACGTCGTCAACCCGCCCGCCGGCGACGGGACGTCCCACTCCGGGAGCCGCGCGCGCAACGCCCCCACGACGTCGTCGCGACCTTGTCTCAGGTACTCGCGCCGCGCCTCCAGGACGGCCGCCGTGCGTGGCACGAGCTCGCGCGCGACCAGCTGGTCGAGGACGGGCGTACCGAGGTCGCCCGTCGGTCGGGCGAGCAGCAGCCGCTGCAGGAGCTCGGGCGCAGCCCGGATCCAGCCGATGCGCAGGCCGCCCCAGAACACCTTGTCCGCCGAACCGATCATCACGACGGCATCGGACCCGGCGGCCAACGGGAGCGACGGCGTCCCCTCGATCCGGAGCTCCCCCATCGTCTCGTCGGCGATCACCGTCGTGCCGGTCGAGGCGGCCACCGACAGCAGCAGCTCCCGCGTGGACTCCGACATCGTCGCGCCCGTGGGGTTGTGCAGTTCGGGCATCACGTACGCCACGGCCGGCGCGGTCCGTCGCAGCGTGGTCTCGAGCGCAGCGGCGTCCCATCCGGTCCGGGCATCGACCGGCACGCCGACGAGGCGACCGCCGGCCTCGCGGAACGCCTCGTGCGCGTGCGGGTAGGTCGGCGACTCGACCAGGACGGCGTCGCCGCGGCGGACGAGCACCCGGGCGAGCAGGGCGATGGCGTGCTGCGCGCCGATCGTCACGACGACCTGGGAGGCGTCGGTCGGCAGCCCACGCTCCGTGTACCGCGCCGCGATGGCCGCGCGCAGCCCCGGGTCACCGACGGTGTCGTAGCCGATGCCGGCGAGCGCCGCCGGGACGTGCCGCACGGCTCGTTCGACGGCCTCGGCGATCCCGGGGGCCGCGTGCATCGCCGCCTTGCGGAGGTCGAGCAGGTCGCCGGACACCACGCCGCCGAGCCGTTCCGGGTCCGGCCGCCCGGCGAGGTCCCGCGGCAGGTGGACCACACTGCCGGAGCCACGGACCGACACGAGGAAGCCGTCGGACCGCAGTCGCGAGTACGCGTTCGCCACCGTCGTGCGGGAGACGCCGAGGGCGGTCGCGAGTCCGCGCTCGGCCGGCAGTCGCACGCCCAGCGGGATCCGACCGTCGATCACCAGCACGCGCAGGGCGTCGGACAGCGCCTCGTACGCGGGGGCGTCGGTGGCGGCACGCCAGTCGGTGAGGAGGTGCGCGGCGGCACGGGCACTGAGCAGGACGGCACCGGTGCGGGTCGCGGGCAGGACGGTCATGGATCCACGGTAGCCGAATTGGCCCTCGACGTGCAGTCCAATCCGCAGCACGATCGAGCCATGCCCCGCTCGACCGCCCTCACGCTCCGCTTCGTCCAGCTCTTCGTCGGCCTGTTCCTCTACGGGGCGTCGACGGCACTGCAGGTCCGGGCCGTCGTCGGTGTGAGCTCGTGGACCGTGCTCACCGAGGGCCTCGAGAACGTCGTGCCGTGGTCGTTCGGCGTCATCACCGTGGTGTCGAGCGGCGTCATCCTGCTGTTCTGGATCCCGCTCCGGCAGAAGCCCGGCATCGGCACGTTGCTCAACGCCCTGGCGATCGGACCGTCGGCAGACCTCGTGCTGTGGCTCGTCCCGACCCCGTCGGAGCTCGTCGGACGGATCCTGCTGTTCGTCGCCGGACTCCTGCTGCTCGCGCTGGCGACCGCGTTCTACATCGGCGCCGGGTTCGGGACGGGTGCCCGGGACGGCCTGATGGTCGGCCTGCACGAGCGGCTCGGCTGGCCGGTGTGGGCCGCGCGGACCGCGATCGAGGTGTCGGTCGTCATCGTCGGCTGGCTGCTCGGCGGCGACGTCGGTGCGGGCACCGTGATCGCCGCGTTCGCGATCGGCCCGATGGTCCAGCCGCTGATGCCCGTCTTCCGCCGGTTCCCGTGGAGTCCGGAACGCACGGCTCGCGCCGCGACCACCGGCCTGGAGGCACGCCCCGCCTCCGCCACGTCGGCTCCCTGAACGGAGACGGCCGGCCTCCAGGGCTTGCGCACGCGCAAGACGCGATATAACGTGTCGTCCACAGACGCGATACATCGCGAGTTCGAGGAGGCAACATGGCCCAGGAGAAGTGGCTCGTCGAGGAGCCGAAGGTGATCGACACCGGGATCGTCCGCCGCTTGCGGGTGGGCCTCGCCGGTGGTCAGGTCGACGTCGTCGCCCACGACGAGCCGACCGCCCGCGTCGAGGTGCACAGCGTGTCCGGCAAGCCGATGAAGATCGAGCTCGACGGCGACACGCTCACCATCGACCACCCGCAGGTCCGCTGGGACGACCCGATCGGGTTCCTGAAGTCCTTCCGCGGCAAGGCCCACGCCGACGTCAGCGTGCTGGTCCCCCGCGACGCGATCGTCACCGTCGGGGTCGTCTCCGCCGGCGCGCTGCTCTCCGGCACGAACCGCGGCGCCACGCTCAACACGGTGTCCGGCGACCTCGTCGTCGACGACATCGCAGGCGACGTGACGATCAACGCGGTGTCCGGCACCACGACCATCCGCGAGCTCGACGGCGCCCTGACGGTCCACACCGTGTCCGGCGACGTCGTGGCGACGGGCGCGATCCCACGGTTCTCGGCCGACGGGGTGAGCGCCGACGTCGTGCTCGACCTGCACGGGACCCCGGACTCGGCCCGCGTGAACACGGTGTCCGGATCGGTGAGCGTCCGGCTCGAGGACGGCGTGCCCTACCAGTGCACCGTGAGCACGGCGTCCGGCAAGCTGCAGTTCGACGACTCCGAGATCCGCGGCGTCCGTGGCTCGTACGTCAAGCAGGGCGGCGAGCTGTCCGGACAGTGGCTGGACCTCCGGGTGAACTCGGTCTCGGGCGACATCGCGGTGCTGCACGCCGCACCGCAGGCGCCGCAGGCACCGGCGGACGTGGACACGGAGGTCGTCGAATGAGCCCCGTCTTCGCCCACGGCCACCTGCGCCTCTACCTGCTCGTCCTGCTCGCCGACCACCCGATGCACGGGTACGAGGTCATCCAGGCCCTCGGCGACCGCTTCGGCGGCACCTACGTCCCGAGCGCCGGCACCGTGTACCCGCGGCTCGCCAAGCTCGAGGAAGAGGGCCTCGTGTCGAAGTCAGCGGACGGCCGGAAGACCGTCTACGCGATCACCGACGCGGGTCGGGCCGAGCTGGACGCCCGCGCCGACGAGATCGCCGAGGTCGAGAACGGTGTGAACGACTCGGTGAAGTCCCTCGCCGACGGCGTCCGCGCCTCGGTGGGCGAGGCGATGCGGTCGCTCCGGGCCGACCTCGCCGCGAGCGCGCAGTCCCCGCGCGGCCGGACCGCCGACGAACCCGTCGACGGTCCGTCCGAGGGCGCCCGCGCACTCCGGGAGGTCGAGATGGCCCTGTCGTCGTTCCGGCAGCAGGTCCGTGCGGACCTCCGCCGCCGCGCCACGCGCGGCACCCTCACCGCCGACACCGTGACGCGTCTGCGCGACGGCCTGGAGGCACTGCGCAAGTCGCTCTGACGGCCGACGGCCGACAGACGGGGACGACCCGTGCCTCCAGGCAGTCCGCCACGTCGTGGGCGGGACGGGGGCACGGGTCGTCCGTCACAGGCCGCGGTCGGCCAACGCGTGCATCGCGTCCCGCAGGGCGCGCGCGGCACCCGCGCCCGCCCACTCGTACGCGTGCGTGAACCGCTCGTCCTGCACGTACATGTCGGCGAGCGTGCGGAACCGGTCGGCGGTGAGCTCGGCCGGGGGCGTCGCCTGCGCGAGCCAGGCGAACTGGCGCCGTGCGAGTGCGGTGCTGGCCTCCGAAGTCGGTCCCGCGTCGGACGCGGCGAGCGCCGCGGCGTCGTGCGCGATCGCCCGCTGCTCGGCCTGGAAGGCCTCCTTCGCACTGGCGTCCTTGGACTCCCACCAGCGTGCGCCGCGGTCCCAGGCGTCGGCGCCCCAGCGCTCCTCGACCTCCTGCTTGAACCGGGTCTGGTCGAACCCGTCGAACGTGTCGGTGGCGTTCATGTCCTCTCCCTTCTCGATCCTGGTGATGGTGGTGCGCACGGCCGCGAGCTGCCGGGCGAGCCGGTCCCGCTCGCGTTCCAGCCACGCGACGTGCGCGGTGAGGGCCGTGACGTCGTCCTGCTCCCCGTCGAGGACCCGTCGGATCTCGGGCAGGCCGAGTCCGAGTCCACGGAGGAGCAGGATCCGCTGCAACCGGACGAGCGCGCGGTCGTCGTAGCGGCGGAGCCCGCCGTCGCCGATCGCCGTCGCGGGCAGCAGCCCGATCGCGTCGTAGTGCCGCAACGTGCGGCTCGACACACCGGCTGAACGCGCCACGTCGGCGATCCCGTGCGGTGCTTTCGCAGCTGGGTTCGTCGTGTCTGTCGGTTCCCTCATGGAGATGACCGTAGAGGTTGACGCTGCGTCAACCGCAAGGGGTTTTCGGGTCTTGTCGCACAGGAGCGCGGCCGAGTGGGGAATAGGGGCGGGACGAGCCGTGTTGACTCGCGCTCCGAAACGAGTAGGTTTGCCGCTCGTGACGAACGAGATCCGGTCGTTGAAAGCGCGACTGATCGGGGATCCCCTCCCCTCCGAGAAGCTCGAAGGGCAGCTCCTCCCGAAGCACCTGGCCCTGCCGATCTTCGCGAGTGACCCGCTGTCCTCCGTGGCGTACGCGCCGCAGGAACTCCTCATGATCCTGCTGCTCGGCGGGATGGCGTTCCTGACGTTCGCCCCGTGGGTCGCCGCGCTCGTCGTGCTGCTGCTCGTGGTCGTCGTCGCGTCCTACCGACAGCTCATCAAGGCGTACCCGTCCGGCGGTGGCGACTACGAGGTGGCGCACCGGAACCTCGGCGAGAAGGCCGGGCTCGTCGTCGCGTCCGCGCTGCTCGTCGACTACGTGATGACCGTCGCCGTCTCGGTGGCGTCGGGCGTGGACAACATCATCTCGGCGCTCCCCGTGCTCAACGAGTTCCGGGTCGAGCTCGCCCTGCTGTTCGTCGTGCTGCTCGCCGCCGCGAACCTCCGAGGAGTGCGCGAGTCGAGCAAGGCCTTCGCCGTGCCGACGTACCTCTTCGTGGCGTCCGTGTTCGTCATGGTCGTCACGGGGCTGCTCCGCGCCGCGTTCGGGCACGCCCCGGTCGCCGAGTCGGCCGCGTACACGGTGCAGAACGTCGAGCACACCACGCAGGCGGCCTTCATCCTGCTGCTCCTGCGCGCCTTCGCGTCCGGGTGCTCGGCCCTGACCGGTGTCGAGGCGATCGCGAACGGCGTGCAGGCGTTCCGTCGCCCGAAGATCAAGAACGCGCAGATGACCCTCGTGTTCATGGGGTCGATCGCGATCGTCCTGTTCGTCGGGCTCATCACGCTCGCCCTGATCTCCCGCGTGCACTACGCCGAGGACGCCTGCGACCTGCAGGGCTTCGCGGCCTGCGCGACCCACCCGCAGCGCTCCCTGATCGCCCAGATCGCCGCCGCGACGTTCGGGAACAACACGGTCCTGTTCTTCGTGATCCAGGCGACGACCGCGGCGGTGCTGCTCCTCGCGGCGAACACGGCGTTCAACGGCTTCCCGCTGCTCGGCTCGATCCTCGCCCGCGACTCGTACGCCCCGAAGGCGCTGTCGACCCGCGGCGACCGGCTCATCTACTCGAACGGTGTGATCGTCCTCGCGCTCGTGGCGGCGGCGCTGCTCATCGTCTACCGGGCGAACGTCACCAGCCTGATCCAGCTCTACATCATCGGGGTGTTCGTGTCGTTCACGCTCGGGCAGACCGGGATGATCGTGCACTGGACGCGGTTGCTGCGGGAGGACCGCGAGGGCCGGGCTCCCTCGGGCGAGCCCGTCAACCGCGGGCAGGTCGTGCGCTCGCGGGCGATCAACGCCACCGGCGCGACCTTCACGTTCGTCGTCCTGGTCATCGTCACGATCACGAAGTTCACCCACGGCGCGTGGCTCGTGTTCCTGATCATGCCGATCCTGTTCGTCCTGATGCTCGGCGTGAACCGGTACTACCGCGACGTCTCGCACGAGATCGAAGCCGACGAGGAGACCCAGTTCGGTGCGACGGGCGACCACGCCATCGTCCTGGTGAACAAGCTGCAGAAGCCGGTGCTCAAGGCGCTCGACTACGCGATCGCCGCGAAGCACGCGAGCTTCGAGGCCGTGCACGTCGCGATCGACGACGCCGAGGCCGCCCGGCTGCAGGCGCAGTGGGCCGAGTACGGCATCGAGGTCCCCCTGACCATCGTGCCGAGCCCCTACCGCGACATCTCGATGCCGCTCATCAAGTACATCAAGGCGCACCGGATGGAGCACGGCTCCGAGGTCGTGACGGTCTACACGCCGGTGTTCATCGTCGGGCACTGGTGGGAGAACTTCCTGCACAACCACCGTGGCCGCCGGATCCGCAGGAAGCTCCTGCTCGTGCACGGTGTGACGGTCGCCCTCGTGCCGTGGCTGCTCGACTCGTCGGAGCTCCTGTACGGCCGCCGCTCCCGCCCGCTCCCCGGTCAGGAACGCCGCGGCGAACCGATCCGTCCGGCACTCCGGCGCTCCCCGCACGGCGTCTTCCAGCATGAAGCGCAGGACGACCGGCTCCTCCGGTCCGCGCAGCGCAACAGCCTGCAGCCGCGGCGCGCGACCCGTCCCGCCGGCCCCGCCGAGGGCGTCGACCAGACGCAGTGCACCGGCGAGATGCGCGTGCTCGTGCCGTCTCCCCCGCGCAGCGACGGTGCTTCGACTCCGCACGGTGACGGTCGTAGCATCTGACGTCATGACGATCTCCGACCTGCGCACCTTCGCGACGTTCGACGGGCACGGCGGCAAGGTCTCGAAGCGCGTTGAGGTCCTCGACCACGAGCCCACGCCCGGCGGCCCGCACGAGGGACTCGTCGCCGTCCGCGGCCCGCACCCCCTCGGAGCGCTCGACGAGCGGACGGCAGAGGACTCGACGCACCGCATCGGCTGGGTCGACCCCGCCACGCTGCGCGACTGGTACCGACCGGACCGCGTCGTCGTCTCGCGACTCGACGCGCGGCGGTCCGGGCTCGAGCCCGGGACGTACGCGGATTCGCGCGGCCGCGGACGGGTCCGGATCGACGGCCTGGAGGCACGGCTCGCCCCCGACGGTCGGCCAGCGTTCCGCGCACTGGCCGGCCCGGCGGACGCCCCGGTCACGGACGTCCCGCTGCCGACGGACCAGGCGGTGCGGCTCGTGGTCGTCCGGCACGTCGACGAGGGCCTGGAGATCGTGACCACCCCGGTGTCGCCGTTCCTGTCCCCCGGCCGCTACACCGCGTACGACGACGACATCGTCGGCCTGCCACCGCGGGAGGCCACCGGGCACCAGGTCGTCAGCGCCGCCGTGCTGCTCGACGGCACGCTGCACGAGGTCGAGCGCATCGACGAGCGAGCGGCGACGATCTGGATCCGGCAGGGGGAGCGCTCCGTGCCGATCGCGACGAGCTCGATCGGGCCAGACCTGGTGCGGTACACCGCGGTCGCCGACTGATCCGGGGTCCCGGGTTCCGTCCGGGGGACGCCGTGGTGGGGATCCTCGTCGGGGGTGCGGCGTAGCGTCCTCCGCATGAGTGATGCAGACCCGACCCAGCAGCCCGCCTCCGACCTCGCCGGCGAGACCCTCGGCGGCGCCCGTCCGGACCCGTCGACCGACGCGAGCAAGGACCCGGAGGAGTGGGTCACCGGCGACGAGCCGATGACCGGCCCGCAGCGCAGCTACCTGGACACCCTCGCCCGCGAGGCCGGCGAGGAACTCCCCGCTGACCTCACCAAGGCCGAGGCCTCGGAGCACATCGACCGCCTGCAGCAGCAGACCGGACGCGGCGCTTCCTGAACGCCGGTCCGCCGTTCGGTGGACCCGGGCCTGGGCATGTCCTGGTGATGCCCGGGCAGTCCCCCGGACGAGGGGGAACGGTGACGCGTCACCCGTTAGCTTCGACGCCATGCGAACGACATCGACCTCCATCGGCCTGACCGCGCTCCGCATCGTCCTCGGGGTGGTGTTCATCGCGCACGGCGCCCAGAAGTTCGCCCAGGGCATCGGCTCCGTGACCGAGGGCTTCTCCGGCATGGGCATCCCGCTCGCCGAGGTCGCCGCACCCCTCGTGGCCGGGCTCGAGCTCGTCGGGGGTGTGTTCCTCGTGCTCGGGGTCGCGACCCGGGTCGTCGGCGTCCTGCTGGCGGTCGACATGGTGGTCGCGGGCCTGCTCGCCCACGCGTCCTCGGGGTTCTACTCGCAGGACGGCGGGTTCGAGTACGTGCTCGTGCTCGCGGTGGCGTCCCTGGCGGTGGCACTGACCGGGCCGGGGCGGTTCTCGCTCGACGCGGTCTTCCTGCTCGCGTCACGTCGGCGCCGTGGCGTGCAGGAGCCCCTCCCCGCCTGACACTGGCTCGGTGCCCACCTCGCACCGTGCGGGGTCAGGGCCCGGCGAGCACGTCCATCACCTGGCGAGCGATCCGTCGCCCGGCCCGGTTCGCCCCGATCGTCGAGGCCTGCGGACCGTACCCGGCGAGGAACAGCCGTGGCTCGTCGACGGAGCGTCCGTCCTCCACCACGATCCCGCCCGCGGCGGTCCGCAGGTGCAACGGCGCGAGGTGCCGCAGGTCCGCCCGGAACCCGGTCGCCCAGATCACCGCGTCGGCGTGCACGTGCTCGCCGTCCGCCGTGACGACCCCGGTTTCGTCGAGGCGCGTGAACATCGGCGACTCCCGGAGCACCCCACGGTCGAGCCCCGCACGGATCCGCCGCGAGACCGGCACCCCGGTCCCACTGACGATGCTCGGCAGGGTCTCCCCCGCGCGTGCTGCCCGGTCCTGCTCGTCGACGGCGGCGACGGCGGACTCCAGGTCGAGCGACGCGGACTCCGACCAGACCATCGGACGGCGCGTGAACCACCGCGTCCGGGCTCCGACCCCGTCGAGCTCGAGCAGGAACCCGATGGCACTCGTCCCGCCGCCGACCACGACCACGTCCTGCCCGGCGAACTCCTTGGCGCTCCGGTACTCGGTCGTGTCCACCTGGCGGCCCCGGAAGACGTCGCGGCCCGGGTACCACGGGACGAACGGTGTGCCCCACGTGCCGGAGGCGTTGACCACGACCTCGGCTGCGATCCGGGCCGTGCCGCCGTCCGCGTTGGTCGTCGCGACGCAGAGCTCCTCGGCAGCGTCGATGCGCGAAACGGACGACACCGACACGGGGCGCCGGACCCGCAGGTCGTAGTGCTGCTCGAACCGCCGGTAGTACTCGCCGACGACGTCCCGGGCGGGTCGTGACCGGTCGGCGTCGTCGAAGCGGAGCCCCATCGCGTTCATGCCGGGCAGGTCGTGCACGCGGTGGGCAGCCCCGAGCCGTAGCGCTTCCCACCGGAACTGCCACGCCCCGCCGGTCCCCGGTGCGCGGTCGAGGAGAACCAGGTCGCTCCCCGGTGTCAGACCGAGCCGGCGCAGGTGGTATCCCACCGAGAGACCGGCCTGACCGGCGCCGATCACCACGACGCGAGCGTGCTGGTCGACCGGGGGCGGGGCATCGTCTGTCATCACTTCGATTCTGCTGTGCGCGAGGCCGTCGCGGCGACGTCCAGATCGGGGTACATGGTAGAGTGATCGGCAGATTTCAAACCACGAACCGTTCGGTTCCCCGGGTGACTCCTCTCCCGCCAGGACCGGACCAGAGCCGATCACGAGGGGGTCACGCATGGGGCGCGGCCGTCAGAAGGCAAAGCACACCAAGGTCGCCCGGGAGCTGAAGTACTTCAGCCCGGAGACGAACTACGGTGCGCTCGAACGCGAGCTCTCCGCCGGGCAGCACTCGGATGAGAACTCCTACGTCGACCGCTGGGCAGACCAATACGGGGATGACCAGCTCGAAGAAGACGACGAGTTCGAACCGCAACAGGACCAGAACAAGTCCGCCTGACCCAGGCTCGATGACGACGCCGCGCACCCCCTCGGGGCAGCGCGGCGTTTCGTCGTGCGCGCGGGCCTGCACAGGGGTCGCACGACCCGCCGTGCGTCCCACCCCGGTCGCACGAACTGCCGCCCGGAACGAGTCCGGACGGCAGTTCGTGCGACCTCAAGGCCGCGCAGCCCGCGCGGCCCGCACCAGCTCAGCCCGCGTACGCCCCCACGAGCCGCACCGCGCCGCCGTCGACACCCTTCGCGCCCTGTTCGAATCCACTCAGGTCTCGCGCCGAGGTCGAGATCGTCCCGACGCTCCACGACGCGAGCCCCGCAGCCCCGAGCGACGCGATGACGTCCGACGCCGCAGCGGCCGAGACGACGGCGAACATGCCGATGCCGAGGTTCCACGTGCCCTCGGTGTCCTCGATCGGGGTCCCGGCCATCGAGGCGAGCACCCGGAAGACGGGCAGGGGCTCCCACGTGGAGCGGTCGACCTCGACCCAGGACCCGACGGGCAGCACGCGCGCCAGGTTCGCCGCGATGCCACCGCCGGTGACGTGCGACAGCGAGTGCACGGCGCCCGGGTGCTGCTCGATCAGCGACAGCAGCGGCGTCGTGTAGAGGCGCGTCGGCTCGAGCAGGGCTTCCCCGACCAGGCCGCCGAGCTCCGGCAGCGAGTCGGTGTACCCGACGCCGCGGGAGGACAGGATGTGCCGCACGAGCGAGTACCCGTTCGAGTGCAGCCCCGAGGACGCGATCGCCACGACGAGGTCGCCGTCCTGCACGAGGTGCGCGCCGAGCTGCGAACCGGCCTCGACCGCACCCACCGCGGCACCGGCCACGTCGTAGTCGTCCGGCCCGAGCAGACCGGGGTGCTCGGCCGTCTCGCCGCCGACCAGGGCGGTGCCGGTGTCGGCGCAACCGCGGGCGATGCCGGCGACGATGTCCGCGATGCGGGCGGGGACGACCCGGCCGCAGGCGATGTAGTCCGTCATGAACAGCGGCTTGGCGCCGACCACGACGATGTCGTCGACGACCATGCCGACGAGGTCCTGGCCGATGGTGTCGTGCTTGTCGATCGCCTGCGCGATGGCGACCTTCGTGCCGACGCCGTCGGTCGAGGTCGCGAGCAGGGGACGTTCGAAGTCCTTCAGGAACGAGACGTCGTAGAGTCCCGCGAACCCGCCCACACCGCCCAGCACGGACGTGTTGTGCGTCGCCGAGACGGCGGACTTCATGAGCTCGACTGCGAGGTCACCGG
>Ga0308167_1000858_pt1 | contig 43808 bp, 38 predicted proteins | sample PhyCR1_2_FD_202138 | JGI IMG/M metagenome (GOLD analysis project Ga0308167, IMG submission 202138) | Phyllosphere microbial communities from UC Gill Tract Community Farm, Albany, California, United States - DLSLRC.R1 | ecosystem: Host-associated > Plants > Phyllosphere > Unclassified | place... | reverse complement strand
CTGCCGTTTTTCCTGCTGTTCACGGTCATTCTGTGGATGATTGGCGGTCCGCTGGTGTTTGTGGTGCTGCTGGCCATTCCGCTGTTGCTGATCCCCGGTCTGCTTATCCAAAAACCCCTGGCGAAGCTCGCCAGCGAAGGGATGCGCGAATCCGCGGTGCGAAACGCCTCGCTGGTGGAAGCGGTGGAATCCCTTGAAGACATCAAACTGATGCGCGCCGAACAGCGTTTCCAGAACCAGTGGAACCACTGTAACGAAGTCTCCGCCGATATCAGTATGCGTCAGCGTTTTCTCACCAGCCTGCTGATGACCTGGACGCAGGAAGTGCAGTCGATTGTGTATGCCATTGTGCTGCTGGTGGGGTGTTATCTGGTGATGAACGGCGACATGACCACCGGTGCGCTGGTCGGAACCACCATTCTGGCCTCGCGCACTATCGCGCCGCTGGCGCAGATCTCCGGCGTGCTTTCCCGCTGGCAGCAGGCCAAAGTTGCCCGTAAAGGGCTGGATGAACTGATGCAACGGCCTATCGATCGGGAAGATGGCCAGAAAATGGTCCACAAGGCACAAATCGCCGGTGAGTATCAGCTCAACGACGCGGTGTTCTATTACGACGAAGAAGAGAAAGTCGCCAATCTGGCCATCGCCCGCCTGAAAATCGCGCCGGGCGAGAAGATTGCCGTACTGGGCAAAAACGGCGCGGGGAAATCCACGCTGTTGCAGGTGCTGGCCGGGATGCAGCAGGTTCAGCAAGGGCAGGTGGTGCTGGATAACGTCAACATCAAACAGATCGATCCGGCAGATTTACGCCGCGACGTGGCGCTGCATAACCAGCACGCCCGGCTGTTCTTTGGCTCGGTGCGTGACAACATTACCATGGGCCGCCCGCAGGCTACCGATGAAGAGATCCATCAGGCGCTGATCATCAGCGGCGCGCTGCCCTTTGTGCAGCAAAAAGAGAACGGTCTGAACTTCCTGATCCACGAAGGCGGCGTCGGGCTTTCCGGCGGTCAGCGCCAGGCACTGCTGCTGGCGCGGCATATCATCATGCAGCCGCAGGTATTACTGCTGGATGAACCCACCGCCTGGCTGGATGAAATCTCCGAGGCGAACCTGATACATCACCTGTCGGCGTGGGGGAAAAACAAAACCCTGGTAATCGCTACGCACCGTCTGGCGCTGTTGCAGCTGGTCGATCGCATCGTCGTGATGGATAACGGCCGTATCACGCTCGATGGCAGCAAAGATGAGATCCTGAATAAACATTTCAGGCCAAAAGGACAGCCCGCTCAGGCCGTTAAACCAGCGAATAAGGACAGGGCATCATGATCGGACGCAAAAAACCGATAAATGGACAAAAACAGTATCACCGGCCGCTGGCGGAAAAATCCCTGCCGCGCTCGACCGTTCTGGTCTGGAGCCTGGCGCTGATGTTGCTGAGTTTTGTGCTGTGGGCGAACTTTTATACGCTGGACGAAGTGACCACCGGCACTGGCAAAGTCATTCCCTCTTCGCACGAACAGATCGTGCAGTCGCTGGAGGGCGGGATTGTCCACAGCATCAACGTGCAGGAGGGTGAAGTGGTGGAGCGCGGCCAGCGTCTGGCGCAGCTAGACCGCACTAAAACCGAGTCCGGCGTACAGGAGAGTCTGTCCCGTCTGCACGCGGCGCTGGCGACGGCGGCGCGTCTGACCGCTCAAATCAACGATACCCCGCTGGTGTTTCCACCTGAGCTGAACAACGAGCCGGATCTGGTGAAATCGGAAACTGAGCTGTACAACTCCAGCCGCAACAGCCTTGAGAAGCAGCTTTCTGGCCTGAAACAGGGGGTGGCACTGATCGGGCGCGAGCTTGCGATGACCAAACCGCTGGTCAAACAGGGCGCGGCGAGCGATGTCGAAGTACTGCGGCTGCAACGGCAGATCAACGAAATGGAAAGCAAGGCGACCGATCTGGAAACGCAGTATCACGTCCGCGCGGGCGAGGAGCTGGCGAAAGCCAATGCGGAGATCGAGACTCAGCGTTCGGTAATTTTAGGCCGCAAAGACTCCCTCAACCGACTGGACTTCTTCTCGCCGGTGAAAGGCATTGTAAAGAATATCGAGGTTAACACCGTCGGTGGCGTGATCCCGCCTAACGGCGTGTTGATGACGCTGGTACCGATTGACGACCAGATGCTGGTGGAAGCGCAAATTTCCCCGCGCGACGTAGCGTTTATTCATCCGGGGCAGAAAGCCAAAGTCAAAATCACTGCCTACGACTACTCCATCTACGGCAGTTTAGACGGCGAAGTGACGACGATTTCACCGGACACCATTCAGGATGATGTGCGCCGCGACGTCTACTACTACCGCGTAAAGATCAAAACCAATGCAAATTACCTGGAAAATAAGCACCACGAGAAGTTTTATATCTTCCCCGGTATGATCGCCACGGTAGACATCAAAACCGGAAATAAAAGCATCCTCGATTACCTGCTTAAGCCGCTGAATAAAATGAACGAAGCATTGCGTGAGCGTTGAGAAATAAAAGTGTGCATAATTTAATTCGAAAAAATTTAAGCTCACCCAGAGGCGTGAAGCGGTATCTTAACAGCTAAACGCATATCTCATCGGCCTGCCTCGCAGTTGCTGTTGAAGGGTGAAGAATCGAGCAGTATACCCCTTTCTTAGTTTTAATGATGAAAGGGGCTTACATTCAATGGAGTGCCAACATATCGAGTTGGCACATAAGAATAAAGTCGTGAGATGAGCCACATTGATACGTAAGCATCAGTGAGAACAGATATAGGTTATAGCACCTCTGTCCTTAACGACTATATCCCCCTCAGGTGATGTATAAAAGGAAAGGTAGTAGGTTGCATCTTTACTTAACATCTCACGAAAAATCATATTATCTGGAGTGGTATCATTGTATTTTTTTATTGCTGATCCATAAACAATGACATTGATTTTATTGCCATGAATCTTAAAGGGAAAATCTGAATTCAGAGCATATTCTCTATTTCTTCCTACCACTGTACCACGATATGTTGATAGTCCTGTTCCATTGCTAAAAATAAACCCATTAAATGATGCGTAAATGTTATTGCCATCTGGATAAGATAAGGTTAATTCGGATGAACACGTATAAACCAGGTTTTTACTTTTAAAATAAAAGTAATTAATTAAAATGCCAAGCAGCAGTGTTAATATCAATACAGCGTAAAAAAATTTATTTGATTTTAACATATTTATCCAGCCAGAGACTTAATAGTCTCACATTTGTTTTTACCGGGAGATCGTGAGCAAACGCCAAGCGTATACTCATTAATTTTTCCTGAGCGAATGAAGTTATCCTGAAAATAGATGCTTTTTTTCTCGCTGCCGCAATCAACGTGATTATCATTAAGATTTTTAAGCGCTTTTTCTTTTAAGAGTGTTAAATTGTAGCCTACGCTACTGTTGATGATATAGATTCGGCATGAACGATAATCGAATACGTCATACTGAACTAAGGGCGAGAAACCCAATTTTTTGTTGAGCTGATAGTAGAAAATTGTCATGCTCAACACCATAATTAACAGTGGGAGAATCCATCGGTAAAGATAATTTTTATTTTTCGCGCTTAATGTGATTGTTTCAATGTCTGACCCGAATTTATCTTCGGGTGGATTATCTATGTTCGGATCAGAGAAGGTGTCATTTGATGAAGGAACCTCTGGGGTAACCTTTGAAAGTTCTTCTGAAAATAAAGGCTTGAGTTTTGTTTCAGAAGCGTCAAATATATCAATGTCAGCAACGAGCTTAATTCCTACTTTAGGGATCGTAATGATTACAGTTTTATTACACCCTAGTATCTCAAATGTTTTTCTTATTTCACTCACGGCCATATACAGGTTATTGTAAGATGTTTTAAATCCGTAATCCTCCCATACTTTCTGCAGGAGAACATCACGGCTTACCACTTCATTTGCATTCCTGACCATCTCGACAAGCAAACGTGATGCTGCGTTAGATATAAGTATGCCGTTTTTACCATCAGGGGTTAACGACAATTCATTTGTTTCAGGCGTAAACTTAATGCCTTTGTTCAGAATAAAGTACATGGTAACTCCACTAATTTCTCACTAAGCCAACTGACAATCCTGTTCTCAGCTCTTTTATCAGCAGGTGCCAGCAAAATGGCACCTTTTAGAAGCATTAATTTTATCTTTAAATTTCCGTAGAATCACTACTCGCGCAGTGAAAATCCTTTATAAAGACAGAAATGCAATATAATATTCTTTATTATAACACATGTTATCATACAAGTTGTTGTAACACCCCCCCTCGAGCACAATTATCTCACCGTGAAGAGAGGAGAAGGTCATGGATGTGCACTAAAATTAAGAAGCGCGTCTGGCTAGATTAAATTAGCATGCAGTGGTTTTATTTTCAGTACGCTAAATTAAGTATAGTCATTAATATTTCTAATGCTTTTATGCTGATTATATTATTAACAGTAAGGATGAATCACGCAAATTAAAGGAGTCGCTCTCTATGTATGAAACGAATGAGATAAAAATATGGCCAGATTCAAATTGTTATCTTCGTAAAGGAATTGAATGCATTGCTCGAATGTGTACTAATGTCGATATAAAGCAAGATTATTTATTTATTGATTTTTCAGCACCTAACCTACGTTTATTCACCAACAATGAGTGGATTGATCGCCTAAGAACAAGCGGCCTGAAGATAATCCTTATCTGTGACAGTATTATGGAGCCTTTAGCAGAGTATTGGGTGCTGCGGGATAAGCGCATATATACTGCTATTTATACAGATTGTAATATAAGCAAAGTGTTGGAAATACTAACATTGTCTGCCTATTGTTCGCATACGTCCTATATGCGAAAAATTAAAAGACTGAACAGGGAGGAGGTCTTCCATATTGATTTATCATTGCGAGGCCACTCACCAATCCAGATATCGCAGATTCTAAAGCTGACTGTCAAAAAGGTCTATAATATAAAACAGGGAATAAATAGAAAGCTGAGGAAGGATATCGGTAAAATTATGCTTAATCAATAACTGGCCATGTGGGAGGGTACCAATTATATTCCATAGATTGTATCATCAAAATTTCCGATATCACAATAAAGAGGCTTTATACCGTTCGTTTAAGTCTGTACTTTATGTGTAATTATCGATAGCCAGAGAACCAGTGGATTAGAACTAACCCCGGCCGGGTTGCTGTATATTAACAGACGCTATCATATTGGTTTTATAAAAATAGGATTTACTGGCGGGTGCTATTTTACAAGCTGGAAACGGGTAGGGGAAATGTAACAGCCTGTGGGTAAATTAACGTAAGCCAATCGCGCTACTGTGATATGTCAGGAAAATTAGATGCCGGAGCGAATAGATATAACCTGCCGCAGGGAGTCGGTCGGGTATCTGACGAGCTGAGTGCAGCAGGTTAACGACTGTTTTTACGCTTTTTTAAAAGGTCTACAAGGTAATAGTTTAAGTCTGTACATTAAAATAAAGGTGTTTAATACATTATAATATTGTGAGAAGGGCTACGGCTGAACCTGAAAAATCCCCGGGTGATACCTCACCATTAGTAACGAGAGTTGACGAAAATTGCACATTTATCCCTCCAGGTCCAGGGACTGATAGCGTAACACCGCTCAGTCCATTAACGCCATTTACTTTTAGCTGAGAATTGAGACTTCCATCGGAGCGTAATTTCACTACATCACCGCCCTGATTAGCTATAACTATTATTTTTACCGATGCAGCCCGAGTGCAGTGCACGAGTGAATTTATGAATTTTGTGTTTCCATTGAGTGAATTATTGCTTAAAACTCCATGAGCCAGATTTATAGAACCATCAATATCACATGATAATGGCGGAATTGGAGGAACAACAGGCGGAGGGTTCATTGTCCCAGTACATGAGTTACCCATGTATGCAGCACCAGCAATATCACTTGAGATATATAAATTTATGCATCTCGGTTTGATAGAATTAATAGTTATCCAGTTATAAATAACACCACTTCTTGGCATATATTTAGCATTCCAGGCCTGGGCTACAGCTGAGAAAGTTTGACTCCCTCTCAAAGAGACATAATCTTTCCACTGTACATCTTGAAATGGAGAAGAAGACAGTCCCATCTGAACAAAGCACTTTCCCCCTAAGATTCCGCAATTCATATCTTTATTGCCTCCGGGTGAGTAAGTTGCAGATGTAATTGTGTAATGTAGATCATCTCCCTGTAACTCCCAGTCAACTGCTACATTCGCTTTTGCGAGATGAAAATATAGAGTAGCGATTCCCAAAATTATAAAATAGGTTGTTTTTTTCATTTTTTAAAATTTCTCCGCATAGCAGCTAAATCAATTCGACGATTGCAGTTTAATATGTAGTGAAAACTGGACGTTAAAATAGTTGTATTAACTAATTTTTTTGTAGGCGTAACACAAAAGCTGTCAAATAAAGATTTTAACCATCTCCTTAAAAGCTTAAGAAGATGTTGGGTATAAAATTCTCGTAGTTTGAGATTGATTTTGTAAATATATTATCATTATGTATTGTGAGAACGTTATTGATAATCGATCTTAAGTGTTGCGGCGGCACTAAAGTAACCGGGCTTTAAATTTACACCTGCGCGTTTGAGTAACACAGATTGCAATGCTGGTTTCGAGGGGTAGACGAAAGTAAACCATTTGTTGATTGCAAGACTTTGGCCATTTGCTTTAATCCCGATAGCTAGATCTGGGTTATTAGTTAATAAAGAGTTACCATCGAATTCAGCTACTGTTCCTTCAAGCATTAATCTCATTGTATTAGAAGTGAAATTTTTGCACTCTAGAGAATAATCAACATCTCGCACATAGTTACTTCCATTAATAAGTAAGCTGTTTATATGGTCACCAAAATCGACTGTGATATTTTTATTGCCGTTTATGACGCATGAGGGCGCTGCAAGGACAGTGCCGGAAATATTTATTGTGGTATTTGCAATCGCGCTTGCGCTAATCACTACCATGTAGATGGTAAATGTTCTTAATACCATAGAAGAAACAAAAAGTAGATGTTTTATTACTCTCTTTAACATATGAACACCTGTAAAAATCTACTTATCATATTAAAATTATTTGGTACGTAGCGATAAAACTATGGAAGAAAAGCTCTCACTCAATTTTTTGTAATTTCAGAAAAAAGCCTGTAATAGAATAGGATATTACCTGTTTATCTTGAGCAATTTAATCGCGGCGTAAAGTTATCGTTCTTGACAAGATCAAGACTTTTTAGCTGGCATTAACTGGCAAGGATTAGCTGTGCAGTTAAAAATCAGCTGAGGTCTACCACCATAATCATTGATATAAGTGATAACAGGATGTTCCCCCACTGATGGCACGCTAACGCCTAATTGCATTTCCTCGTTGGGAGAGATCATGATAGGGTGGAATCCATTCACGCCTGCTGCCGCATTTTGGTTTCTTACATCAACGATAGTAATGTAATAGGATGTGGGATTCTTAATCATAAAATTTTTCCCCAATTTTTTTACAATCAACTTCTCTTGCCATGGGTTTTCCATCTTAGATCTGCTCTGCATGACCGCTTCCGGGCGGTAGAAAAGTTTGATACGCGTTTGCAGAGCTATCTGCAGCGTATTGGGTTTATCACTCCGAGGAGGAATTTCTCTTAGGTTAAAATAATAAAGACTTTCTCTGTCTTGTGGTAATTGAGCGGCAGTAGGTAAAGCCTGAATTTTAACTTGGCTTGGTTTTCCCGGCTCAATCCGTTGAACTGGGGGTAACACTATTAAGGGGCCATTAATTTTTTTCCCATTTTCATCTTCAATCCATCCTTGAGCCAGATAGGGTAAATTCTTATTCTCATTAGTAATATTCAGGCTTACTGACTTCTGTGAACCGTCAAATACAATCCGAGTGCGGTCTAATGCGATTGCTGCCTTGGCAGGAATAATAATGAAAAAATTAAGTAAAAATAAAGTCGGTATAAATGCTTTTTTAATTCTTAGTTTCATGGTTTTATCCTATAAAAATATCAGTGAATAATACTTACATGTTATTGCTGTTGCTCTCACATGGTAAAAGCATGTTGTTATAGCTATTTTTCGGCAGTTCATGGGGTAAGGAGAACACGCACTGCTCTTTATTGTTCCATTTTACAATCATCTCTTCACCCGGCCTGATACCACTTAGATAGACGGTTCCACCATCACTCACTATTCCGGTTTCCTGTTTTTGATCATTGACTATCGTGGCTCCAAAAGGTGGTGAACTGCCATCTACTAATTTTATAGTAGCCATAGCCTTGCCACCTGAAATAACATTAAAACGACGGTATCCAATTGCCCCATCAGTCAGGGTAGCCTGCACCACTGATTTTGTAGCTTCAGCATTATCAGACAATTGGTCAATATCGATACTAGCCTGACTGCGGTAGTAGCTGTTAACATCCGTCACTACGGCTTTACCGAAATAGTTGCTTTTAGTTGTTGAACCATAGCCCCGGACTGGTACTCCCGCTACGCCATCAGTGTCAAGTAGAAGCCGAGTTCCTCCCGGTTCAGCTGACCGGTGAAGTGCACCCCCTTGCGTAGTTAAAGTGATACCTCCTTGTGCACTAAAGCCAAGTGCACTGTAACTACCTTCTTGATAGCTTGCGTTAGCGCTAACCTCACCAATATCGCCTTGATGAGTTAAATAACCATTTAGATTAACTCCAGAATTAGACTTTCCAGTGCTCAATTGATAGTTATTATGTTCATCAACATTATCATAATATGTCACCTTATTCGACATGTCATGACGAGTGGAATCCATGTTATAACTTATGTTTGAGCTATTACCCCATGGCATTGAAAAAGAAAGATACATTCCATCATCTGTGATTTTATTATAGCGATTTCTATATCCTGACAAAGACACGCTCAAACTTTTTAGATTGCCAAAATCCAGGTAGCGGGAAACGGATAAGCTATAACGGTCGTTGGCAGATCGATTCCAATAGCTTTGGTGACTTATATTTAAATATGAGCTTAAGCCTATATCTCTGAATTGTTTGTTGAAGATTACCGTGTACATTTCCTTACTACTACCTGTTCTTTCATTATAAATTTTCGCATTGATGTAATCAGACATGCTCATGAAATTATCATCGGAGAAACGGTACCCTGCGAAAGTCACTTTACTGTCTATCTCATCAAAAGTCTTTGAATAACTAAGACGGTATGAATCACCAGTAAGTGAGCTGTTTTGGTATGGCAGAACGGCATACGATTGCGTTATATCAAACGATAACGCGCCAATCACCATCAAATCACGGCCTACACCGATAGAAATAGAGTTATAGTCGTCTCCAGCCAACAACCCTCCATAAAGCGACCAACCGTTATTCATACCCCAGGAGAATTCTCCCGAACCAAACATTGAGCCAATGGTGTGATGTTGCCAGTCAGAAGGTTTTCCAGCCGCAAATTTGTAACGAATTTGTCCCGGCCTGGTAAGATAGGGCACATCCGCAGTGTTTATCTTGAATTTCTGTACACTTCCATTTTGTTCTTCTACACGAACATCTAATTCCCCTGAAACGGTTTCGTTAATGTCCTGAATTCTGAAAGGACCACTTGGGACCTGAGTTTCATAAATAACTCTTCCTTGCTGGCTAACAGTCACCTTAGCATTAGTTTTAGCTATGCCATTAATCTCTGGAGCATATCCTCTTAAGTTTGGCGGTAACATTTTATCATCCGATCTCAAGCTCAAACCTGTGTAACGGAAGCTGTCAAACACAGCTGAATCGAGGTAATCCTCACCCATTGTAAGCAGAGCTCGTAAATTATGTAACGGTCGGTAAATATAAAAGCGCGACCAATCGAAACGTTGAGAATCGTTTTCATTATTACTATTGTGGTTGATGATTCCCTGCCAATCAGCCCTTAAACGCCAGGCATCTAAATTAACACCTGTAGTCCCATTCGCGCTGATGTTATTCGTGTTTGGTTTTTTTATGTTTTCAAACTGAGTTTGTGCATTAAAATTATAGTCGAATATAACTCCAGGTATGCCGTCGTCCCAGCGCGATGGAGGATCCCAGTCCTTTGTTCTGTATTCCAGGTAAATCTGAGGGATGTTTAGATACAAGGAAGATGAGGCTAGTTCACTGCGCACTTTCACGCCATTCAGACTTTCAATATTGAGACACTGGCCTTGATGCCACCAAGTTAGCTTTTTCAAATATTCTGTCTTTAAACCAAGCATCATGGTAATTTTTTTTGATATACAAGGTGAACTTTCTTTAGCACCATTTTCAGATTGATAAAAATCTACGTCTTCTTCATCTAATTCATCGTCATTTATATAAGTGACCATTGTATAGGCGCCAGGCATGATATACCCGCTACGTGAAAACTGACTTAAATCAATATTTTCTCGATCTTGTACATCAAGAATGTCCGTATTGAACTGAACATTATCGTCTGCATAAACTAGTGAGTTTAAATTAATGCATATACAAAGCGATATTACAGTATATAAATGTAGATGCAGCATTTTCTCGTTTTTAGAAAGCGCCATATCTTTAATCCCTGTATCGAAAAATAAATTATCAAATTGTACAATGTGGATTGGGCGACAGATAATTCACAGTCTCTAATAAATAACGAATATTTATTGATAGATAATGTTTATATGCCCAATATTATTATTCATCTTAACAAGCTAATTTCATTAATTATTCTTCACAGGTCTAATCTGAAGCTCCGAAGATGGAACATGCGGGTCACCCCGCATGTTTTACAGGTTGTTATATAAATTACTGATACGCTAATGTGAAATCTGCTACAGACTGGAATTCTCCGGGCACGATCACGGCCTTTTCAGCCTTACTGCCTTGAAGGTAAGCGGCAAAACTCAGAGTGTTATTCCCTTGTCCTAAGGATTGTGCGCTTGTCGGATTTCCCAGCTTAATAAGATTCCCTGCACCATCAGTTAGCGCAATGCCCGCGCCTTTAGCTGTTCCTGTTATACCGAGCAGGTCTGCACCATCAATAGAACTGGCGCCAGTAAAACTCACTGTGACAGTGTTATTCTTACCAGGGTCTGTGCTGGTTAAATCGCAGTTTTCAAGTTTGATGTAGAAGTTCTTAGGCGTCGAGTGACCGCCGTCTTTTAATGCTACATTTGATACTTGCCCAAGACTGACGGTTTGATCCTTCGTTTCCGGAGTAATTGAGCATGGAGCCTCAATAATTGAACTCGTAAAAGTTACAGTGCCGTGGCCTTGATCTTTAACGGCTGCGTTGGCCATCAAAGATGTTGCGCTCAACAGAACTAAAGCACCACCAACAAATTTTTTAAGTTTCATATTTACCTTCCATTCCTTAACTGATGTGTTTTCTAAATCCATCAAATTCCTCAATAATCTGAAACAATATATTGCTTCAGAGCTATTACCAGTGCTATTGCCGGTTCGATTACCAGTCCTTGCAAGGCACTAATAAGTTAACTGCTTAACAAAGATTGCAAAATTTAATAACGATAAGTTGCTAATAAAAAGGTTTTTATTCTGAGTAATATTTGGTTTATGGATTTAAGTTTTGTTTAAAGTGTGCATTTAGAAATATCCATTTAATAATTCTGGTTACTTTTTGTTCTAAAACTTATTTGTAACTTCGTTTTTTAAAATTTGACGAATATATCTTTTTAGCTCGATAAAATTTAACAATATTCATTATATTCTTACTGCCGGTATGAAACATTTGGTCATCTCTGTCCGCATCTACATCAGCGGTTCATAAGGTAGAGTATCCTAAAGATAACGAAGCAAAGTCATGCTGAGCATAATAGTAACGTCAATAATTCCTAATGTGTTCTCATCTCTAATAGTGCTCTCGATTAGACATACTGTTGTAGCAGTTGATCGCAGTACTGGTAGCCTCTATACATGCATCTTTAACGTTTTGACCAGTTTCTGCAGAGTTCAGTACGCCGATAATTTTACGTTCCCGGTTTCTGCTTTATGCATGGAAGTCTTCCCGGATGACATAATTAGGATTTCGCATGAACTTCAAATGTGTTTGATGTGCCCTCAGGAGATACGCATGACGTTCTCATAAATTAAGGATTTCCGATTCGTATTTCTAAAAATCCTTTCATCGACTAATCAATAACATACTTGAATTTGATGGCTCGTTCGCTCTCTCTGCAATATCGTAGTGGGAATACTTATGGGTTTTGGATTCGTGCTCTCTGATCCGTTGGTGAATCACATGATTATAGAGAAAAGCCACGCTCAGGTTCGTGCACGCAACTTGTGTTATCTATCTATGGCCATCTTTTGGGGCAGTTCTTGTCATCCTTTATAGATTTTATTCTGTTGATGGTGAACACGCTGGCGTTGCCGTTTAGTGAATTTTCTCGGCCGTCCCGGCAGGCTGAGCCCCTGAACCTTGAGCATTTTATTTCACAGGCAACGCGGAGTATCTTTTGGCTAAAACGGATGCAGAAGACTTGGTGGCCGTCAGTAACTATCTGAAACTGATCGGGTGGAGTCAGGGGGGCGATGAAGAGAGCAGCGCGCGTGCCCTTTTCCGTGCGGGAAACTGGGGGCGCGGAATGATTGGTCACCTCGGGAATGATGTCATCTTTTTACAGCCCGAAGTGATAAGTCGCTTCCCAAATATGGCTTCGCCAGACATGTTTATGGCTGCGTCATCCGAGCGTATTTATCTTTATATTTACAGTAAATTTTACGAAGTGGCTGAAGTGGAGGCCGGTTTACAAAAGAAACTTGTCGAGATGGATAAACAATATTTCGAGCAGAACCCATGATTATCTGGCAGGCAAAATGTGATCGCGTGATGTCACGTAAACATTGTCTAATTAACATCCAGGTGAGTCTGTAATTAAAACTGCTCACAGGGGGTTGGAAAACATCGGAATTCCGACACCCGGGACTCACCTGTTTTCATATGTTTGGCTGAAAAATGATACCATTAGCTCTTTTCATTAACGGTCCTTCTGCCCCGATCCTGATTGATATAATACTCATCAATCCCAGTAGACCAGATAAGCAAGTGCGACAGCTGAACAGAAAGCATAGGGGCTTAAAAGCAAAATATCCGAATAAGGCGTTTCACATATCCTGATAACAGGCCATGCCAGTATAACCAGCCACATGAAGAGCGCAGAGCACACGATAAAAAAGCACCCCTTCAGGGCAGCGTCAGGAAAAAATCTCTTTGAAATCATCGCTAATGGCATGCCGATTATCATTGATCCCATCGTAGTGCCAATAATACTCACCATAACGATGAAAAAATAATTAAATATGAGACCCACTACGGGTGTAATGTTTTTTCCCCAGGAAAGATAGGTTAAAACCAGTAATGAACCCACTAAACTACTAAATATCGCTGACATCACAGATACCCTAATCCATTTATCGTTAATCATGTTCGGCATAATTTTCTCAATGTCTGAATAGCTATATTGATGCAGCGTACCCGCTTAAATTCTCGGCGCGAGGCTTAATCGCAAAACAGGCTTCCGGCACAGCAACCTTTTGTCGACCTGTGACGGGCATCCGGGCAATAAGGATATTAAGGCCGCCTGTCAGGGTATTTAGCGCCAGGCCAGTGAGCGTCTCGCATCCTTAGGGCTGAATCGCTTTACCCTGCTCATTTAGCAGATCCGTCAGGAGAGCCGTGCCATCGCTTCCCACCCGAAATGCCCCGTAACGTGCCTGCGCGAATCTGTCGGCATGACCTTCCTGAAAGAACCAGGCGTTAGTGCCTACGGTCAGCGAACCGGAATGTTGATGGTACTTCACCCGTAGCTGATTCGGCTGCAGAGGTTCACCCTGATCAAAGCGGGCCTGAGTCGCGTGACGCTGCGCATCGAGGTCAACAATCAGGGTTCCGCTGGTGGGCAGGCATGGCGCTGATAGGGTCGCACCGCAGGACTCAGCCTGTTGATACAACGTCAGTTCCAGAGGACGGGTGAGGGCATAGTTCAGCGCCATGTAATCACCCTGCATCAGGGATCGCGGGTCAACCGGGGCAAGAGGCAAAATCATGACCGCGCCTTGCTTCAGCAACTGCTCTTTTTGCCAGATGCTGACATTAACGGCTATCAACGCCAGCGCTATCACAGCGCCGGCCAGCCATCGGCACTGTTTATGCATTCTCACTGGCACCTCCGATTTGTACGGGTAATACTTTTTTGACTGCCCATGCCAGCCCCAGAAAAACCAGACCGCTGACCAGCAGCAGCAGGGATTTCTGCAGCAAAATTACCTCCAAAAAGTAATACCAGCCAGTGACATACAGCACCATGAAACCGCCACTGACCACCATTAACCCCAGACTTCCCTGATAACGTGCCATCAGAATTAACCATAATCCCAGCCCTATACCCGGTGCATAGAGGGCGGCAGCCCCACAGATAAGCGCAGCGGGCAGCGTAATGCTCGAAAACAGCGGCTGGCTGTGCCTTTTCTGACTGAGCGCACTCAGCACTAAGCCAGCCGCGATCCCTGGGCCTGTCGCAGACTGAAGCGTGGAAAATTGCGATGCTGACCAGAGGAAATCCGTGAGATAAGCCGCGTTAATCCCAAGGAAACTTAGCAACATCAGCCCACAAGGTATGCCATACAACAGGGGATGTACCGCGTCAGCACACTGCCCAGCCTGTAACCTCAACTGATGACTGACTGTCCACATCCACAAACATATGACCGCCGCCACCAGTACGGACACAGCAAGGCGTGTAGCCATCGGAGACAGGTAAAGCCGGGCCATAGAATAGCCCGCCAGCACCAGGAAAAAGGTCAGGGCGGTGATGGCCATAAACCGATAAGTGCGGTCGGGCATAGCCACCGCCATCGCAGCCACGATCGGCAAGGCAGTCAGTGAACTCAGCATAATAAAGCTGGCGTCATTGCTCTGGATTTGCAGCAGAACGCCGGTTATCAGTCCGCACGTTGCCGCAATCGCCCATGCCAGGCCGAGGTGATGTTTACCGTCACGCTGACTGCGTAACAGGCCACGCGCAATGGCGGCAAGCAGCAGCGAAGGAATAATAAGGGTGGCAGCATTCGGATCTTCGAGCAGTTCAGTGGCATAAAGCATCAGTATCATCAGTAACAGAATGATGATTGCCGCCACCCAGCCTCCGACGCTTAGCGCCAGCCTCAGATACCAGGGCAGGTCGGATGCGTGACCGCGTTGCTTAATTTCCTCAACCTGCGAGGCGCTCAGCAAACCCTGCTGACGCAAAGTGTCTGTCAGTAACGACAGCCTGGCCGGAACCAGATCGATTGGCTCCTTTTCAACCAGTTTGCGTTGCCACTTCAGCAGAATTGAACCATTTACCGCTACCCAGAATGCCATCAGGGCGCCGGTCAAAAACAGATCGCTCGTATCGTAGGCTAAAAGAAATAACTGCATGATTAGCGCACAGCCGACAACGGTCAGGCTGGCGATGCCCAGCGTCAGCATGCAGAGATCCTGATAGCGGTAACGGTACAGGTAATAACCTGCCAGCAGGGTGATCACCCAACCGCCCGTGATATAAGGAAGGTGGTCACCGCCGCCCCAGTCAGAGAGGTTCCCGGCCACAATGGCGGTCAGCTGAAGCAGTAAAAATCCAGCCATGACTCGCGAGAACCAGCGGCTTGCCAGCCAGCTCTCGGGATGATGCGTTATCGCGCGCCAGGCCAGTGCTTCCCTGACAATCAGGCAGGCTGCCAGCAACGCCAGATATCCGTACAGCACAGTGGTCGGGAGCCTGGTTAAACTGTCAGACGCGGTCAGATCCAGCAGTGACGACGGCAGGGTGTTGTAATAGAGCTGGAACGCCAGGTTAGCGACCAGCCAGCTGCAAAACCACAGGCTGTTTTGCCGGGCAATCAGCGCCAGCGGCAGAAGAACATATAACCAGGCCCGGAATAGCTCCCAGCTGTCAGCACCAGTCTGATAAATCTGTCCATACAGCGCAAACAGGGCACCGAAGCTTAACCCTGTCGCCAGTAATGCCTTGCGTGCCAGCGTGCTGTACCAGCGCCACCAGACAATCACCGCCAGCGCGACGATAAACAGCTCGGCCAGGGCAAATTTCGCCATTTTCGGCAGCCAGGCCCAGTTCCAGGCAATAAAGAACACCGCTCCGGTAACCAGTGACAGTAATCCCAGACAGGAAAGAACCGGGATAAGAAACTGACGCCACTGAGCATCTGACGGTCTGATTCCACAGAAAGCAAAGATACGCTCGCAGGTCTCAGGGGTCAGGCTTCCTCCTTTCAGCAGGCGTGCTATCTGGCGACAAAGATACTCTACCGTCCGTGACGGCATCCCGGTGATGCCATCGGGTGCAAGCTCCCTCATTCTTTCCCTGCCTCTGTTTGCGAGATGACTTTGATGATGAAGTTAAAGACTGTACTTACCTGCGATCAATCCGAGTCACGCTTTGATGAGCCTCAGACTCTGTGGATAATGTCCCTGAACGAATTTAATCATCATTTCGCGGAAATAACAGCGAAAAACAAAGGCGATTAACGCATTCTGCACGATCATACGCATTCTGATGATCATGATTTTCTCAGTGCCATCGGTGACCTGGAGCACCTGCGTTTCCTGATGCCAGAGTCTGGTCTTACTGCGTTACCAGTCGGAGCGCCGCGTTTAGCCGTTTCCTGAAAAATTTTAAGATTGTGGTGCGGTGTGATTTCCCTGATAGGAAGTTTGCCGATGGCGGGGAAAACCACACGCTCAAGCATATCCAGTCGCCACGTTTGGGTGATATCGGCCCAGTCTTTCATCTGCAAACACTGTGTGGCGACGGGCTTAAAGGTGTGAGATGTGACACTGTCCTTGCGGATTTTTCTAACTGGCGAGCTAAAAAAAATCCACGCAGCTGCGTGGATTTATCGCGTTTCGAATCGTAGGAGGTTCAATCAAACCTCATAAGACGACGGAAGGGTTTAGACGTTGAACAGGAAGTTCATCACATCGCCATCTTTCACGATGTAGTCTTTCCCTTCTGAACGCATCTTACCGGCTTCTTTCGCGCCTTGTTCACCCTTGCAGGCAATGTAGTCATCGAAAGCAATGGTCTGAGCGCGGATAAAGCCTTTCTCGAAGTCGGTGTGGATCTTACCTGCGGCCTGCGGTGCGGTCGCACCAACCGGGATAGTCCATGCACGCACTTCCTTCACGCCAGCGGTGAAGTAGGTCTGCAGGTTGAGCAGGGAGTAACCTGCGCGGATGACGCGGTTCAGGCCCGGCTCTTCAATGCCCAGCTCGGCCATAAACTCTTCGCGGTCGCCATCTTCCAGCTCGGCAATATCAGACTCAACGGCAGCGCACACCGGCACCACAACGGAACCCTCTTTCTCGGCAATCGCACGCACGATATCGAGGTACGGGTTATTTTCAAAACCGTCTTCGTTAACGTTGGCGATATACATGGTTGGCTTCAGCGTCAGGAAGCTCAGGTAGCGGACCGCCGCTTTGTCTTCATCCGTCAGGTCCAGCGCGCGCAGCATGCCGGCTTTTTCCAGATGCGGCAGGCATTTTTCCAGCGCCGCCTGTTCAGCTTTGGCGTCTTTATCGCCGCCCTTGGCTTTCTTCTGCACGCGCTGCAGGGCACGTTCACAGGTATCGAGGTCAGAAAGCGCCAGCTCGGTATTGATGGTTTCAATATCGTCAGCCGGGTCAACTTTATTATTCACGTGGATAATGTTGTCGTTCTCAAAGCAGCGCACCACGTGGCCGATAGCCTCGGTTTCACGAATGTTGGTGAGGAACTGGTTACCCAGGCCTTCACCTTTCGAAGCGCCTTTTACCAGGCCAGCGATATCAACGAATTCCATGGTGGTCGGCAGAATACGCTGTGGCTTAACGATAGCAGCCAGCTGATCAAGACGTGAATCAGGCATTGGCACCACGCCAGTATTCGGCTCAATGGTACAGAACGGGAAGTTAGCTGCTTCGATGCCCGCTTTGGTTAACGCATTGAACAGGGTGGATTTCCCGACGTTTGGCAGGCCCACAATACCGCATTTGAATCCCATGTTTGAATCACCTTAATTTCTTGATAATCAACGCACTTTTACATGCCCTGATAGTGTCACAGACGGTTGTCTTAAAAGTTTCCGCGCATTATACACGTAATTTTAGCCTGGAGGCGGTTGATTTCTGAGGCAGAGGTTAAGTTATCTCTTGAGATCGTGCTCACATTTTCCCATACTGACGTGTCTTTACAGAACCTGGAGAACCCCGCAGATGCATCGCTTGCTGCTTACGCCACCTTAAGACCCTCCCGCCTGCGCAACGCCCGTTGCCGCCACTCGTCACTCTGACGAGCCAGCTGTGCCCGATTAATGCGGCACGGAAGAACCAACACGTTTAAATTAACTGGAAATTTTATGTTTAACCTGAGCAATTTCAGGGCGAGTGACGTCAAAAATGACGTGCTGGCCGGTGCCGTGGTGTCCGTTGCGCTGATCCCGGAAGCGACGGCTTTTTCTCTGCTGGCCGGGCTGTCGCCGACCATTGGTCTGCACACCGCCTTTATTCTCGGGCTGGTCACCGCCTTCTTCGGCGGCAAGCCGGGGATGATCTCCGGCGCGGCCGGGTCGATTATCGTGGTGCTGATTAGCCTGATTACCCAGCACGGCTACGAGTACGTGCTGCTGGCGACCATCCTCGCGGGGCTGATTCAGCTGGCGATTGGCGTGCTGCGGCTCGGTAAGTTTATCCGCCTGGTGCCGCAACCGGCGATTTACGGCTTCGTTAACGGGCTGGCGATTGTGATTATGCTGGCGCAGTTCCCGATGATTAAAGGGCAGGGGCCGGTGATGTATGCGCTGGTGGCGCTGGCGATGTTAATTGTCTGGCTGTTCCCGAAGCTGACCAAAGCGATACCGGGTTCGCTGGCGGCGCTGATCGCCATCAGTGCGATTGCCATTGGTTTTGGCCTGGATACTAAACGCGTCGGCGACCTGGCGGATATCTCCGGCACGCTGCCGTCCTTCCATCTGCCGACCGCGCCGTTAAGCTGGGAAACGCTGAAGATCGTGCTGCCGTATGCGGTGGTGATTGCGCTGGTCGGGCTGATTGAGTCGCTGCTGACGCTGGCGGTTCTGGATGAGATGGGCAGTAAAAAGGGGGCGGGCAATCAGGAGTGCGTGGCGCAGGGTATTGGCAACACTCTCTGCGGCTTCTTCGGCAGCTTTGCCGGATGTGCGATGATCGGCCAGTCCATTATCAACTTCACCTCCGGCGGGCGCGGGCGCATCTCCAACCTGGTCGGGGCGCTGCTGCTGATCCTGTTTGTGATTAGCCTGTCGGATTATATCGCGCTGCTGCCGGTGGCGGCGCTGGCGGGCATTATGTTTGTGGTGTGCATCAACACCTTTGAGTGGAGTTCCATCAGGCGCCTGAAGCGCATGCCGAAAGCCGATGCGGTGATTATGATTGCGGTGACGCTGGTCACGATTTTCACCGACCTGGCGATGGCGGTGATCTGCGGCGTGATTATCTCGGCGCTGGTCTTCGCCTGGCAGCACGCCCGCATCACCATTATTGAGCAGAGCGAGAAAGAGGGGGAGAAAACCTACCGTCTGGAAGGGCCGCTGTTCTTTGGCTCCACCGCCAGTTTCCAGGAGCTGTTTAATCCGCAGCAGGATACCGATAGCGTGGTGATCGACTTTGCCCGCACCCGGGTGATGGACTCCAGCGGCGTGGAGGCGATCGACAAGCTGACGGCGCGCTATATGGAAGCCGGTAAAAGCCTGCGCCTGCGCCATCTGAGCGAGGATTGCATCAGCCTGTTGCGTCAGGCAGGGCCATTCTGCAGCCATGAGCTGGATGACCCGGATTATAAAGTTGCTAGCAATGATGCATGAACCATAAAGCTACTGCTGGACCTGCCGATAATCTAGAAATCGTCGTTTAATAACGGCGCTTACAGTATTTACTTCTATAGTTTAACTGTACGACGATTTATTTCACTGGCAGGATGCCCGTTAACTGACCCGGCGGCATGAAAAACGATTTTTTTTGTACTCCTGTACATACCCTTAGCGGTGAGATGATCGCCATCGACCTGAGCTACCGTCCGCATTCTGCTGCGGTCGGTGGCCCGCTGGATGCTGTGCGGCAGCCGCCATTGGCTGAGGATCGGCTACTGCATCAGCTGCTGATCGTTGAAGAGTACGCCGATTACTTTCGCCAGCACGGCCTGCTGTGCAGCGTGGCCATCGACTTTCAGCTGGCGCGCGCCGTGACGCAGTCGTCGTTTATCCAGCAAATCCTCAGCCATCTGCCCTTTGTGCGCCTGAAACTGTCGGAAGATTTCCCCAATCTGCACGACGGCATGGACAATCCGCTGCTGCGTACCCTGATTGAACAGCTGAATATCTTATGGCTGGACGATCTTGGTGCCGGCGATGCCAATTTGCATGCGCTGCAGTCAAACATGTTTGAAGCGGTAAAGCTCGACCGCCAGTTCTATCTGGAAAACGTCAATAAGCCGTTCTTTTCGGTGCTGATCAACCATATCCGTCAGTATACCAATCGGGTGATCGTGGAGGGTGTGGCCGGAGACGGTCAGCTGGAGACGCTGCGCAACAGTAAAATCTGGGGCGTGCAGGGCTATTTTGCACAGCAGCTGACGCTGGATAGCCTGGAGTGTGGCGACGACGGGAAGCGGTGCGAGAAGGGGTAATCCCCGCTGCGGCTGCGGCCACAGCGGGTGCGCAGGCTTAGCCCGCTTTGTAGCTGTGCAGACGATTCATGGCTTTCAGGCGGTCTTCTTTCAACCACACTTCCGTGCAGCGCGCCGCTTCATCGACCGCATCATCAATCAACTTCTGCTCTGCCGACTGCGGCTTGCCCAGTACAAAACCGACCACCTTGTTGCGATCGCCCGGGTGACCAATGCCGATGCGCAGGCGGTGGAAGTTCAGGTTGTTACCCAGCTTGCTGATAATATCTTTCAGGCCGTTATGACCGCCGTGGCCGCCGCCCTGCTTAAATTTTGCCACGCCGGGCGGCAGGTCCAGCTCGTCATGGGCAACCAGGATTTCATCCGGGGCAATGCGGTAGAACGTCGCCATCGCCGCCACGGCTTTGCCGCTGAGATTCATAAAGGTGGTCGGCACCAGCAAGCGTACATCCTCACCCCCGATGTTTAACCGGGCAGTGTAGCCGTAGAACTTGCTCTCTTCCTTTAATGACTGATTGTGGCGTTCAGCCAGCAAATCAACGTACCAGGCTCCGGCATTATGGCGCGTGGCGGCGTATTCAGCGCCGGGATTGGCCAGGCCAACAATCAGTTTGATGCTACTCACGTGTGGTGTTTCCTGAAGCGTACGGGGGAAAGCGGCTAGTTTACGCAAGCCGTTGCGAGAACTCAAAGATCTGCGTAAAAAGGTGAGCTATGTCACGATAGTTGACAGGCGTGATAATACATTTTCTATATAAAAACAGGCCGTTAGACGTAAAGTTTTGTCAAAGCATAAGCAATAAATGTGATCGCCAACTCATCAGAGCAGCTGTTGATTGCCTACACTAAGCGCATCTGGCAATGGAATTTGCCTTTTCAATACTGTCCGGAGGTGCGCAATGAAACGTAAACATTCACATGTGATGGGTAATGCCCTGATGGTACTCGGTTTAGTGGTGATGGTCGGCGGCGTGGGTTATTCAGTTCTCAACCAGCTGCCTCAGCTCAATCTGCCTGAGTATATGGTGCATGGGGCGATTTTCAGCATCTTTATCGGTGCGTTGCTGTGGCTGGTGGGGGCCAGAGTGAGCGGGCGGGAAAAGATCGCCGACCGCTATTACTGGGTGCGCCACTGCGGCGACAAACGCTGCCGTCACGGCAGCAGCCAGCACAACAGCCAGTCTTAAATTTCCGCGCTGCTATTACCCTCTTAGCGCAATCAACGCCCGCCAGCCGGGCGTTACTGTTTGCTCCGCTTGATCACTTCCTGTCCGGCGTCACCAGGCAGCGCCAGATGGCTGCCGCGCACAGCAGCGTCATCGCCATCAGTACCAGTAATAACTGCTGAAAAGCCTGTTCCGCCAGCCCCAACAGTCGTGGATCCACCAGATGATAGCTCGCCAGCTGCCCGGCGAGCGCTGCCGGTTGGTTATGCGCCGTGAGCTGCCAGCTGAGCAGCTGGCTGAACAGGCTGGCAACGCTTGCCAGCGCGACACCTTCTCCCGCCACGCGCACGGTGCTGAAAATGCCGGTCGCCATTCCGGCACGCTGCGGCGGCACCACGCTGACCGACAGATTATCCATCAGCCCCCAGGGCAGCCCGGTGCCGCAGCCCACCATCGCCATCGCCATCAGCGTGATGGGCAGGGAAGCGGTGGGAGAAAACTGGCTCAGCAGGCCAATTCCTGCGGCGGCCAGCAGCAGGCCCACCGCGCTGACGGCACCAGGATGGAAACGGCGCGTCAGCGCCACCGCCAGAGAGGGGACAATCAGCATCGGCAGCGACAGTGCCAGCATCAGCAGTCCGGTGGTCAGCGCGCTGTAGCCATAGAATCCCATAAAACGCAGCGGCAGCAGCACCAGCAGCACCACAAAGCAGTAGCAGGTGGCTACCGGCAGTAGCTGTACCCCAACAAAACGGCCGTAGCGAAACAGGCTGAGATCGAGCATCGGCCCGGCGCTGCGCCGTTCGATCCACACAAACAGCCCGCCCGCCAGCAGGGAAGCCAGCAGCAGCGCAACCGACAGGCGGTCGCCGCCGCTGTCGGCCAGCTGCAGCATGCCCCAGGTAAACAGCGACAGGGTGGTACTGAAGCTGATAACCCCCGGCCAGTCGAGCGCGCCGGCATCCGGGTTGCGCGACTCCGGCAGCGTAAGCCCGCCGGCAATCAGAGCCACTATGCCAAACAGGGCGCAGCAGAGAAAAACGCTGTGCCAGCCGGCAATCTGCATCAGCATCCCGGCGATCACCGGTCCGGCGGCAAGGCCAACGCCAAAGCTGGTGCCGAGCAGGCTGAAGGCGCGGGCGCGCCGTTGTCCCTCAAAGGCATTGGCCAGCGCGGCGGCGCCTCCGGCCAGTGCCGCGGCGGCGGCGGCACCCTGAAGGGCGCGCACCACGTCCAGCCACACCACCGAAGGCACCCAGGCGGTGAGCATTGACAGCAGGGTAAAGGCGCTGACGCCGCTGATAAACAGCCGCTTGCGGCCAAAACGGTCCGCCAGCGTGCCTGCGGCCATCAGCAGGCTGCCGAAACTGAGCAGGAAGGCATTGGTAATCCAGCTCAGGGCCAGTGCAGACCCTCCGGGATGCTGGGCAATCGCTGGGGTGGCAATCACCCCGGCGGAGAAGCTGAGCGGTAACATCAGGGCGGCGCTGCAGACGGCAAAAACACTCCAGCGGCTGCCTGGTGCCGTGAGGATCAGGGAACTCATTGTGGACTCTCCGCTTTCAACAGGAAAGAAAGCAGGATAAATTGGCGTCACGCCACGATAAACAGGCCATCAGGCCGCAGATAAAGGACAAAAAGTCGCGAATGAGCAGCGTGGAGAGTTTAAGCGGGCTGAGCGCGTTTGTGAAAGCCGCGCAGCTGGGAAGCTTTGTCGCCGCCGCCGAAAGGCTGGGGGTTTCGGCCTCTGCTATCGGCAAAAGCGTGGCGCGGCTGGAAGCCAGCCTCGGCGTCAGCCTGTTTAACCGCAGCACGCGCAGCCTGAGCCTGACTGAAGAGGGCGCGCTGTTCTTTGAACGCAGCCAGCGCATAGTGATGGAGCTGGAAGAGGCGCAACAGGAGCTTTCCCGCCTGATGGCGGCCCCGCGCGGGCGGCTGCGCCTGAGCTTTCCGGCCATTGGCTACCGCCTGCTGCTGCCGCTGCTGCCGGGGTTCGCCGCCCGCTATCCCGAAATTGAACTGGACCTCGATTTCAATGACCGCCTGGTGGACGTGATTGGTGAGGGCTATGATGCGGTGCTGCGCAGCGGCGAGTTTGCCGATTCGCGCCTCAAGGCGCGGCGGCTGGGCGGCTTTCAGTTTCGTCTGGTTGGCTCCGCGGGCTATTTTCAGCAGCACGGCACGCCGCAGACGGTAGCAGAGCTGAGCCAGCATGCCTGCCTGCTGTACCGTTTTTCCGGCAGCGGTCAGCTGCAGCCGTGGCAGTTTAACGGCGTCGATCCCCAGGCGCTATCGCTTAATGGCCCGCTGGTGTTTAACAATCTGGAGGCGCAGATATCCGCCACGCGACGCGGTTTAGGGCTGATTTATGTCCCGGATTTTGCGGTGCAGGAGTATCTGGAGAGCGGAGAGCTGCAGAGCGTGCTGGAGGGGGAGATCGGCCATGGCGGGCAGTTTTCTCTTTTGTGGCCGGGCAATCGCCACCTGCTGCCCAAGCTGCGAGTACTGATTGACTACCTGGCGGAACACATTGCGCTGCGCAAATAAAAAGGGACAGATGAGCCTCTGTCCCTTTTTGTTCGGGTTGACCGCAAAAGAAGGTCAACCCCTACAGTAGGGGCCGACCGCTTTTCTGGTCGGCCCATCCGTAGCACACCGGAATTAATGCTCAAACATCGCAGAGATAGACTCTTCGTTGCTGATACGGCGGATTGCTTCGGCCAGCATGCCTGACAGGGTCAGGGTACGGACGTTTGGCAGCGCTTTAATCTCTTCCGGCAGTGGAATGGTGTCGCACACAACCACTTCATCAATCACCGAGTTACGCAGGTTTTCGACCGCGTTACCGGAGAAGATAGGGTGGGTTGCGTAGGCGAACACGCGCTTCGCACCGCGCTCTTTCAGCGCTTCCGCTGCTTTACACAGGGTGCCACCGGTATCGATCATATCATCGACCAGCACGCAGTCACGGCCAGCCACATCACCGATGATATGCATCACCTGTGAGACGTTGGCGCGTGGGCGACGTTTATCGATGATGGCCATATCGGTGTCGTTCAGCAGTTTGGCGATAGCGCGGGCGCGAACCACACCGCCGATGTCCGGGGAAACCACAATCGGGTTTTCCAGGCCAATCTGCAGCATATCTTCAAGCAGGATCGGGCTACCAAATACGTTATCAACCGGGACGTCAAAGAAGCCCTGAATCTGTTCAGCATGCAGATCCACAGTCAGAACGCGGTCAACGCCAACGCTGGAGAGGAAATCGGCGACAACTTTGGCAGTAATTGGCACACGGGCGGAACGCACGCGGCGGTCCTGACGTGCATAACCAAAGTAAGGGATCACCGCGGTAATACGACCAGCGGAAGCACGACGCAGGGCGTCAACCATCACAACCAGTTCCATCAGGTTGTCGTTGGTTGGGGCACAGGTGGACTGGATGATGAAAATATCACCACCGCGTACATTTTCGTTAATTTGTACGCTCACTTCACCATCACTGAAACGACCGACGGCGGCGTCGCCCAGGCTGGTGTAAAGGCGGTTGGCAATACGTTGTGCTAGTTCCGGGGTGGCGTTACCAGCAAAAAGCTTCATATCAGGCACGAGAAGAACCTCAGGCTTTGCGTCCAGAGAATGAAATACCATAAGCCGCACTGGGCGGTATACGACTTATGCTTTCATACGGGTGTTTTAACCCTACATTCTTGACGCCGTAGCGGCGTTGGCTGCGCGTCATCGCCCCGGTCACTTACCTGGGTAAGCTCCCGGGAACTCAAACACTTGCCGCCTTGCTACAACGCCAATTATTTGGGTTAAATAAGAGCAGTAGTGCAGCGTCTGGAACAGAGTGACACTGTCACATCAACTCAATTGCCCTGAAAGTCTGCGGTGTAGCGGCGAGATATTAACACCTCGCGCAACAAACCCCTGCAGATTTTTCGGGGCCAGCTCAAGCACCTGGCGGGCGGCGGACTCGGTGTCGAATTCTGCAAACACACAAGCACCCGTTCCAGTCAGGCGCGACGGCGCGTATTCTAGCAGCCAGGAAACAAGCTGTTCAACCTCGCGAAAACGATTTCTTACGACAGGTTCACAATCATTATGGAATTCGGTGCTTAATAACTGGCTGATTTCCCTTGCTGGCGTGTCGCGGGTCAGCTCCGGATCGTTGAAAACGAGCGGGGTGGCAATGCTCACCCCAGGGTGCATCACCAGATACCACTTCTCCGCCGGGTTAACCGGGGTCAGCTGCTCACCCACACCTTCGGCAAAGGCAGCGAAGCCGTGAACAAACACCGGCACGTCGGCGCCAAGCTGAAGGCCAAGCTCTGCCAGCTGCCCCAGGCTCAGCCCGGTTTGCCACAGGTGGTTAAGCGCCACCAGCACCGTGGCGGCGTTTGAGGAACCGCCGCCCAAACCGCCACCCATCGGTAAGCGCTTCTCAATGGCAATTTTCGCCCCGGCAGCATCAGGCAGGGAACCGAGAGCGGCCGCCCGCTCGCGCAGCAGCGCTGCGGCGCGCACAATCAGGTTCTGCGCATCCGGCACGCCCGCCACCGGCGTCAGCAGCGTAATCTCGCCGCTGTCGTCCACTTCAATGGTCAGCGTGTCGCCGTAATCGAGAAACTGAAACAGCGTTTGTAGATTATGGTAGCCGTCGGCGCGGCGGCCAGTGATGTAGAGAAATAAATTCAGCTTTGCCGGGGCAGGCCAGGTTGTGATCATTTTACCGTCCAGCTGTCCATCTTCAGTTTGATGCGCTGGCTGCCTTCACGCAGTTCGAGATTGGATGGCAGCTGTGGGTTGAGCTTGCTGTCATAACCCTGGTAGGTCACGTGCCACTGCTTGCCGTCCTGGCTGTAGTTCAGTTCGCGCAGGCGGTACTGGTCGTCAAGCTGATAATCGGTGGCGTCGCCCGGCAGGCCGACCATCCACTGACGCAGGTTATCCAGCGGAATGCTCATACCGGTCAGCTGGGAGATCATCTTCGCGGCATCATTACTGACGTAGCGCTTGCCCTTATTATCAACAATTTGTGCGGTCTGGCCCTGCTGGTCCAGCTGCAGTTCGGTGCTGCCGAGCGGATTGGTTAACAGCAGGCGATAGCGGTCTGGTGCGGTCTGCTGCCAGTTAAAGCGCGCATACACTTTTTGCCGATCGGAGAGGTAGGCGAACGCGCCACGAGTCTGATACTGGGTGATCTTTTCCACCGACTGCTGATGCTCACGCCACTGCGGCGTATCGGCGCTCTTGCCCGGCCCCTGTGGCTTGGTGGGCGTAACGCAGGCGGTTAACAGCAGGCTGGCAAGGGGGATAAGCCGCAGCAGGCGGCGGTTTGGCGATAGCATAATCAGGTCAGCTCCTCAGACGGGGTTCGGGCATACTTGCCGCAATCAACCGCTCACGCTAACCAGCTAACCGGGCCGCGTCAATGCTCAAATTGTCTCATTTGACCTGTTGTCGGTATAACTTGTTACAGGGATAGGTGAACCATCACTTTTATTGATCTCGCTCATCTTGTAGAATGCGCCTCACAAAACCCTGACAACTGTGGGATTAACCCAACCTCGCACCATGACGTTACTGGCACTCGGCATCAATCACAAAACGGCACCTGTGGCTCTGCGCGAACGCGTTACGTTCTCGCCGGACACGCTGGATCAGGCGCTTAACAGCCTGCTGGCACAGCCGCTGGTTCAGGGCGGCGTTGTGCTGTCTACCTGTAACCGTACCGAGTTGTACCTGAGCGTTGAGCAGCAGGAAAATCTGCAGGAGCAGCTGGTCTCGTGGCTTTGTGATTACCATCATCTGAGCGTTGAAGAGGTGCGTAAAAGCCTCTACTGGCATCAGGGTGACGAAGCGGTCAGCCATCTGATGCGCGTTGCCAGCGGCCTGGATTCGCTGGTGCTCGGTGAACCGCAGATTTTAGGCCAGGTGAAAAAAGCCTTTGCCGACTCCCAGCGCGGCCATTCGCTCTCCAGCGAACTGGAGCGCATGTTCCAGAAAACCTTCTCCGTCGCCAAACGCGTGCGCACCGAAACTGAAATCGGTGCCAGTGCGGTATCGGTCGCGTTTGCCGCCTGTACCCTGGCGCGCCAGATCTTCGAATCGCTGTCGACCGTTACCGTGCTGATGGTCGGAGCGGGCGAGACTATCGAGCTGGCCGCGCGCCATCTGCATCAGCACAAGGTGAAGAAGTTGATCATCGCTAACCGTACCCGCGAGCGTGCGCAGGTGCTGGCGGATGAAGTCGGGGCTGAGGTGATAGGCCTGGCGGAGATCGATTCACGTCTGGCAGAAGCCGACATTATCATCAGTTCAACCGCCAGCCCGCTGCCGATCATCGGTAAAGGGATGGTGGAGCGTGCGCTGAAGCAGCGCCGCAACCAGCCGATGCTGCTGGTGGATATTGCCGTACCGCGTGACGTGGAGCCGGAAGTGGGCAAGCTGCCGAACGCCTATCTGTACAGCGTGGATGACCTGCAGGCGATTATTGAAAGCAATATGGCCCAGCGCCAGGCGGCTGCGGTGCAGGCTGAAACCATCGTGGTGCAGGAAAGCAGCGAGTTTATGTCCTGGCTGCGCGCGCAGAGCGCCGTTGAAACCATCCGCGACTACCGTTCGCAGGCAGAGCAGGTCAGGGAAGAGTTGCAGGCGCGGGCGCTTGCCGCACTGCAGCAGGGTGCAGACCCCGAAGCGGTGATGCGTGACCTGGCCCACAAATTGACCAACCGTCTGATCCACGCTCCAACTAAATCTCTTCAGCAGGCCGCCCGCGATGGCGATGGCGAACGCCTGCAAATTTTACGCGACAGCCTCGGGCTGGAATAGCGTTTAAACCTCTATTTACAAGGTAAAACTACACGAATGAAGCCTTCTATTGTTGCCAAGCTGGAAGCCTTGCAGGAGCGCCACGAAGAAGTTGAGGCGATGCTGGGCGATGCTGGTGTGATTGCCGATCAGGAGCGTTTCCGCGCTTTATCCCGCGAATACGCCCAGCTGACCGACGTCAGTCAGTGCTTCCGTCAGTGGCAGCAAACCCAGGAAGACATTGAAACCGCCGAAATGATGCTGGATGACGCCGAAATGCGTGAGATGGCACAGGAAGAGCTAAAAGAGGCGCGTGCCGCCAGCGAAGCGCTGGAGCAGCAGCTGCAGGTGCTGCTGCTGCCGAAAGATCCGGATGATGAGCGTAACTGTTATCTGGAAATTCGTGCCGGAACCGGCGGTGACGAAGCGGCGATCTTTGCCGGCGATCTGTTCCGCATGTACAGCCGCTACGCTGAATCGCGCCGCTGGCGTGTCGAAGTGATGAGCGCCAACGAAGGCGAGCACGGCGGCTACAAAGAGGTGATTGCCAAAGTGATTGGCGAGGGTGCCTACGGGCGCCTGAAGTTTGAATCCGGCGGTCACCGCGTGCAGCGCGTACCGGAAACCGAATCTCAGGGGCGTATCCACACCTCAGCCTGTACCGTGGCGGTGCTGCCGGAAGTGCCGGAAGCGGAGCTGCCGGAGATTAATCCGTCCGACCTGAAAATTGATACCTTCCGTTCATCGGGGGCGGGTGGCCAGCACGTTAACACCACCGACTCGGCGATCCGTATTACCCACCTGCCAACCGGCATCGTGGTGGAGTGCCAGGACGAACGTTCCCAGCATAAAAACAAAGCCAAGGCGCTCGGCGTGCTCGGGTCCCGTATTCGCGCCGCCGAAATGGCGCGCCGGCAGGAGCAAGAGTCCTCGACCCGTCGCAATCTGCTCGGCAGCGGCGACCGTTCGGACCGTAACCGCACCTATAACTTCCCGCAGGGCCGCGTCACCGATCACCGTATCAACCTGACGATTTACCGTCTGGATGAAGCGATGGAAGGCAAGCTGGACGCGCTGATTGAGCCGATTGTGCAGGAATACCAGGCCGATCAGCTGGCTGCACTTGCCGGGAACGAGTAGTGCAAATCCGTGTCTGGCTGCGAGCGGCGATAGCCCGTCTCAGCAGCAGCGAAAGCCCGAAACGCGACGCGGAGATCCTGCTGGCATGGGTTAGCGGCAAATCCCGCGCCTGGCTGATCGCTTTTGACGATGCGCAGCTGGACGACAGCCAGCTGGCCGCGCTGGAGAGTCTGCTGGCGCGCCGCGCCGCCGGGGAACCGGTGGCGTACCTGATCGGTGAACGTGAGTTCTGGTCGCTGCCGCTCAGCGTGTCGCCCGACACCCTGATCCCGCGCCCGGACAGCGAAGTGCTGGTTGAGCAGGCGCTAAGCCGGCTTCCTGCCGACCCGTGCGCCATTCTTGACCTCGGCACCGGTACCGGCGCGATTGCGCTGGCGCTGGCCAGTGAACGCGCTGACTGCCAGGTGACGGGCGTGGACCGCATTGCGGCGGCGGTGGCGCTGGCAACGCACAACGGGGCGAAACTTAATCTGCCTAACGCCCGCTTCCTGCAAAGCGACTGGTTTTCGGCGCTGAATGCTCAGCGTTTCCAGCTGATCGTGAGTAACCCCCCCTATATCGATGCCGCCGACCACCATCTGTCTCAGGGCGATGTGCGCTTTGAGCCCGCCAGCGCGCTGGTGGCGAGCGATCATGGCCTGGCCGATATCAAAACTATTGCCTCTTCGGCTGCGAAATATCTGGCGGATAACGGCTGGCTGCTGCTGGAACATGGCTGGCAGCAGGGTGAAGCGGTGCGGCAAATCCTGCGCGAAAACAGCTTCTGTCAGGTAGAAACCTGTCAGGATTATGGTGGTAACGACCGCGTGACGCTCGGGCAGATAACGCATAATTAAGGAACTTTTATGGCCGCATGGTACCTTCCACTTAAAAATTTTCATCTGTTAACCGTAGCGATAACGGCAGTGATGTTTCTGCTGCGCTTTTACTGGTTGCAGACCGGTTCAGCTACGCTGCAGCGGCGCTGGGTGCGTATTGTGCCGCATCTTAACGACACGCTTTTGCTGCTTTCTGGCGTGCTGCTGGTGATGATAACCCATTTTTACCCGTTTACACCGCAGGGCAATTGGCTGACTGAGAAGCTGTTTGGCGTTATCATCTATATCGCGCTGGGCGCTATTGCCCTGGGACGACGTCCGCGCGCGCAAAAAGTACGCTGGATAGCGTTCATTGTGGCGTTAATCGCCCTTGTGGCCATCGTTCAGTTAGCCACCACTAAAATGCCATTGCTGGGGTTTGTATGACGTCCATCGCTGATTTTGATTTTACCGCAGCGCCGCTGAGTGAGGCGGTGATTGCCGCGTCGCTGGCGATCCGCAGCGACTTTCCGGCTGAAGACGTCAGAAAGCAGTTGTCGGCACTGGTTGCCGAAGCACGCGCAGAGATCCCGCCCGAGCTGGCCGCTGACTTACAGGTCGAGCAGCTGATAACGCTGTTCTGGGGCCGCTGGGGCTTTGGTGGCGCGAGCGGCGTTTATCGCCTGTCGGATACTCTGTGGCTGGATAATGTTTTACGTACCCGTCAGGGCACCGCGGTGTCGCTGGGGGTGATATTTCTGCATATTGCAGGCAAGCTCGATCTGCCGCTGTTCCCGGTGATCTTCCCGACGCAGCTGATCCTGCGCGCCGAGTGGATCGATCAGGATATGTGGCTGATCAACCCGTTTGATGGCGAAACCCTGGATGAGCACACGCTGGAAGTGTGGCTGAAGGGCAACATCGGGCCGATTGCCGAACTGTATGATGACGATTTACAGGAAGCCGAACCGCTGGCGGTCCTGCGCAAAATGCTCGATACGCTGAAATCATCGCTGATGGATGAGAAGCAGATGGAAATGGCGCTGCACGTGAGCCAGGTGCTGGTGCAGATGGATCCGGAAGACCCTTATGAGATCCGCGACCGCGGGCTGATTTTCGCCCAGCTGGAGTGTGGACACGTGGCGTTGCACGATCTGGCCTACTTTGTTGAGCAGTGCCCGGAAGATCCGGTCAGCGAAATGATTAAGGTTCAGATCCACTCTATCGAGCAAAAACAGATTACCCTTCACTAAACGCAGTGAACTTTATAAAGGCGAAGACATGAATCAGAAAGTGGTAAGCATTGGCGACATTAAAGTCGCAAACGACCTGCCGTTCGTGCTGTTTGGCGGGATGAACGTGCTGGAATCGCGCGATCTGGCGATGCGTATCTGTGAGCATTACGTCACCGTAACCCAGAAGCTGGGTATTCCCTACGTGTTCAAAGCCTCGTTTGATAAAGCCAACCGCTCATCTATCCACTCTTACCGTGGCCCGGGCCTCGAAGAGGGGATGAAAATCTTCCAGGAAATTAAGCAGGCGTTCGGCGTGAAAATCATCACCGACGTGCACGAAGCCAGCCAGGCGCAGACCGTGGCTGACGTGGTTGACGTGATCCAGCTGCCGGCTTTCCTTGCCCGCCAGACCGATCTGGTGGAAGCGATGGCGAAAACCGGCGCGGTAATCAACGTCAAGAAGCCGCAGTTTGTCAGCCCTGGCCAGATGGGTAACATCGTGGATAAGTTCGCTGAAGGCGGCAACGATAAAGTGATCCTGTGCGATCGCGGTGCCAACTTCGGTTACGACAACCTGGTGGTCGACATGCTGGGCTTCAACGTGATGAAGCAGGTATCGAACAACAGTCCGGTGATCTTCGACGTGACGCACGCGCTGCAGTGCCGTGACCCGATGGGCGCCGCATCCAGCGGTCGTCGCGCTCAGGTTTCTGAACTGGCGCGTGCCGGTATGGCCGTTGGCATTGCTGGCCTGTTTATCGAAGCGCACCCGGACCCGGCGAACGCCAAGTGCGATGGCCCGTCCGCGCTGCCGCTGGACAAGCTGGAGCCGTTCCTGAAGCAGATGAAAGCGATTGATGACCTGGTGAAGAGCTTCCCCGAGCTCGATACCAGCAACTAAACTTCCTTTCTCCTGCGGGCCAGATATTCTGGCCCGCTCTTTTTCCGCGCCCTGCGCCGTTATTACCGGCTTACTCAGTTGTTAACATGGATTGCCAATTTAAGGAGTCATAATGAAAAAAGTCACTTTACTGTTACTGGGTTCTGTCGCGCTGAGCGGCTGCAGCCACAGCAACACCAGCACGACGGATGCCAGCCAGCTGGCGAATCGTCAGTTTGTGCTCAGCGTGGTGGATGGTCAGACGGTCGTGCCGCATGAGGGCATCAGGCCGGGGATCGGTTTTAGTGAAGGGCTGAAGGTGAGCGGGGTGATGTGCAACCGTTTCTTCGGCCAGGGCAAAGTTGAGCAGGGACGGCTGAGCGTGCCGCAGCTGGCCTCCACGCGCATGCTGTGCAGCAATGCCGATCTGAACAAGTGGGAGCAGACGCTAACGCAGATGTTGATGAATGGCGCTGAGGTGAAGGTGGATGAGCAGTCGCTGACGCTGACCGGCAGCGGCCATACTTTGCAGTATCAGGCACAATAAAATCAAAGGGCTGACCCGAAAAATGGTCAGCCCGCTTGTAGGGGGCGACCATTTTTTCCGGTCGCCCCGTGCCGATGATTAGCACCCATCGTGATGAAGGCCATTTTTGGTCGCCCCGTGCCGATGATTAGCACCCATCGTGATGAAGGCCATTTTTTCCGGTCGCCCCGTGCCGATGATTAGCACTAATCGTGATGAAGGCCATTTTTTCCGGTCGCCCGGTGCCGATTTTACAACATCACCGTCATCAGATAAGCGATAAACAGGGCCAGATGCGCCGCGCCGTTCAGCACATTGGTACGCCCGGTAGAGAACGAAATCTGGCACAGCAGCAGGGCGGAAATCATCACCACCATCTGCGGCGGCTCCAGCCCGAAGATCAGCTGCTGCCCGGTCAGCGTGGCGATAATCGTCACCGCCGGAACCGTCAGTGAGATGGTCGCCAGCACGGAGCCGAAGAACAGGTTCATCGCGCGCTGTACCTGATTGGCCAGCACCGCTTTAATTGCGCCCAACCCTTCAGGCGACAGGATCAACAGTGCCACCAGGAAGCCGGTAAACTGCTCCGGTGCGTTGAGCTCGGTCAGCAGTGACTCCAGCGTATTGGCATTCATTTTGGTCACGGCAATCACCGCCACCAGATGCACAATCAGCCATAGGGTGTGCCTGAGGCTGGAGTGCGCCGAGGGCTTACCGTGGTGCGGATCGTCACCGTCATCTTCGTGTTCATAGACAAACAGACTCTGGTGCGTTTTGGTCTGAATCAGCAGGAACACGCCGTACATCGCCGCAGAAATGGCCGAAACCAGCAGCGCCTGACCGATGGTAAAGTTGCCGCCGGGCAGGGCATTCGGCAGCACCAGCACGATCATCCCCAGCGGGAAAATCGCAATCAGATACTGTTTAACCCCCGCCAGATTGACATACTGGGTGGCAAACTTGTTGCCGCCGAGCAGCAGCGCAAAGCCCACCAGGCCGCAGGTAACAATCATAATGATCGAATAGAGCGTGTCGCGCATCAGCGCGGGCGCGGCGTCGCCGGTGGCCATCAGCGCGGAGATCAGGCTGACTTCAAGGATCACCACGGAGAGGCTGAGGATCAGGGAACCATAGGGCTCGCCCAGGCGGTGGGCTAATACGTCGGCATGACGTACCACGCTAAAGGCGCTGCTGAGGATGGCGATCAGCGCAATCAGGTTGATGCCAATGACCAGAGGAAATGATGCGGTGTTGCCCCAAAACCATAAAATGGTCAGTGCGGCGATGGGAAAGATGAGGGAATACTCGGTGTGACGGGTTTTACTGCTCTCGTGCGCACTCATAGGCAAACGCTCCTTAACCTTATCCTGTTGGCCTGAAATCGGCAAACCACACCGCAGGCCCATTAAACATAGTCTGACAATATGAAAGACAAGTGGCGAAAGTGTAACCTTTTTTCGCCGCTTTTGGCAGAAATTTACGCTATTTTACGGGGTTTTATGAATAACGGGCTATAACAGCTATTTATTGCACTTATGTAGCTATCTTAATGAAAAACTGGGGTCTTTATTGTCCAGAAGTAATTAATCAAGCCATAACGGACGGGAAATGATGGTGCTATGATGCAAAAACGCAGGCTGCAGATAAAAAGTCTGGGGAGTGGCTCTATTTTACAGCCATCCCCAAGGGCTACTTGGCTGTCGCACGGCGCCAGATTAACCGTGCGGGTAACCAGCGCTGAGTCTCTTCCGGTATCTGCTCATCGATAAGTCGGGTGACCATCTCGAAGCAGTTCCATGCCAGCAGGCGTTCATCCTGCTCAACGGTATCAATGCGCACGCAGAGCGCGTCATACAGATAGTGGTCGTCAAAGCTGCACAGGTGCATCGGCGTATTCAGCAGGCCGTGCTGGCTGAGGTAACGCAGGACACCTTCCTGCAAGCCACAGGCGGCGCAAAACAGCGCCTGCGGCACCCGCCCAAGCCGCGCGTAGAGCTCGGCAAACATTTCATAGCCGGAGCTGGCGTGATAGTGACCGTGCATGATCCACTGCGGATTTAGCGTTAACCCGGCACGCTCCAGCCCAAGACGGTAGCCCGCCAGACGATCGCGCGTCGGTGAAATTCGCGGCTGTCCGCCAAAGAAATAGAGTTCGTTATAGCCTTCGCGCGCCACGGCTTCGACCAGCGTGGCGGTGGGGCCGGTGGCATCGGTGATCACCAGAGGAAGGGTGGAGTCGCCAAGATGGCGGTCAAACAGCACCACGGGCAGCTGCTGATTAATCTTCTGATATTCAGCATCATTAAGCATGCTGGAAGCCACAATCAGCCCGTCAACCTGGCGCTGGATCAAATTATTCACCGCCAGCGTCTCCTGGCTGGCATTTTCCGCGGTGCAGGCGATAAGCAGCTGCAGGCCAGCATCGCGGCACAGCATTTCCAGTTCATGAGAGAAACGGGCAAAGCCATGGTTGGTCATTTCTGGCACCACCAGCCCGAGGGTATGGCTGCGGCTGGAGTTTAATGCGCGGGCATGGATGCTTGGCTGGTAATGCTGCTGGCGGGCGATCTCCATCACCCGGCTGCGGGTTCCTTCCGCGACGCGCAGCTCCTTTCCCCGGCCATTAAGAACCAGGCTGGCAGTAGATTTGGACACGCCTGCCAGCCGGGCAATATCGTTAATCGTGATACGTTTGTTTTTATTCACAGTGGCTTAGGTGTGATGGCTCATCGCCTTATTCTATCACGCATTGCCGTAACCTCCAGTGATGCAGGGCGATCTGCGCGCCGCCGCTAAAATGCAGCCGCGGCTGCGGGCCGGGAAAGTAGCGAGCCGACATCACCGCTTCACCTTGGTTAATAAAGATCTCAACGCTGGAGCGGTCGCAAAGAATACGCAGACTGTGGACGCTGCCCAGCCACTGCCGCTGCTCCGCTTCACCGCTGCGCAGATTGTTGCGGTGCAGCCAGATGCCGCCTGGCTCAACCACCAGCTGCAGCGTATCGGCGAAGTTCGCTCTAAAGCTGCCGTTAAAGGTCAGTTCCAGTTCTGCGCTGTCGATCGCCAGCAGCGGAAGTTCGTCAGCGCGGGCGTTTAGCGTTACCTGCTGCTGGCGAAGCTGCTGCAGCTCGCGCGCTGGCTGCTGGTAAATGCGCTCAGATCGCAGGGTCAGTTCACGTGGGCAGGTCATGGTGTGCATCCAGCCATAGGCTTTGGTCGGCTGGTAAAACTCATCCTCGTCGGGTATGCCCATCCAGCCGATCAGCAGGCGGCGTCCGTCGTCACTCAGGCAGGTTTGTGGGGCATAAAACTCAAAGCCCAGGTCCAGCTCATGAAACTCACAGTGGCTGAACTGATGATGGTCATAATCGAGCGTGCCGCAGAAATAGCCGCTCTGGAAGGTATTCAGATACCGCCCGTCTGCCGCCGGCAGCCCCTGCGGGCAGACCAGCAGTACGCTGTGCTCACCAAGTGTGAACAGGTCCGGGCACTCCCACATGTAGCCAAAATCACCAAGTCCGTTGAGCTGGCTACCGGCGATTTCACCCAGCAGCGTCCACTGATGCAGGTCCGGCGAGCGCAGCAGCAGTACCTTACCCTGTAGATTGAGGTCCTGAGCGCCGAGAACCATGTACCACTGCTCAGCATGCTGCCAGACTTTTGGATCGCGCACGTGGCCGGTATAACCGGCTGGCAAAGCAACTACCGGCCCCAGCTTGGTATAGTCACCCGCTGCATTACGGGTAGCGAGACACTGCCAGGCCGTGCGCTGACCGTCGTCAAACTTTACGTTGCCGGTATAGATCAGGGTCAGTTCGCCCTGATTGTCCACCGCGCTGCCAGAATAGCAGCCGTGACTTTCATATCCTTCCGACGGCGCCAGCGCCAGGGGTTCATGTCGCCAGTTGACCAGGTCAGCCGAGCTCCACTGGCCCCAGAACTTGGCCCCGTGCGCGCAGGCAAGTGGGTTCCACTGGTAGCAGAGCACATAGCGCTGGTTGAACTGAATAAACCCGTTGGGGTCATTCATCAGCCCCACCGGTGGCGCAAGATGCCAGGCAGGGCGGTGAGGGTCTTCAGCGACGCCAGGCTGTCCGCGCAGGACAGCCAGCAGGGCCTGTTTTACCCGCTGGGCTTCACTCATGCTTTTGCCTCGAATTTAATTTTGAACAGCAGTGAGAGCACAAACGCAGTGCCAAACGCGATAGCCATACCAATAAGATAATTGAGCATCGAGCTGGCCTGCACAATCGCCAGGCCTGGCAGGGCCGTCAGGCCGACGGCGGTCATATTGACGTGCATCGTCACCACCCAGGCACCACCGATAGCACCGCCCACCAGCCCGGCGATAAAGGGTTTAATGTAGCGCAGATTTACGCCAAACAGAGCGGCTTCGGTGATCCCCAGCATGGCGGAAAACGCCGAGGGCAGCACCACGCTGCGCACCTTTACATCCCGGGTTTTAAACCAGACAGCCAGGCAGGCACCGCCCTGAGCAATATTGGCCATCGACCAGATTGGCAGCAGGAAGTTAACGCCAATTGCGGGGTTGCCCAACAGACCGGCTTCAACCGCGTGGAAACTGTGATGGATGCCGGTGATGACAATCACGGAATACAATCCGCCAAACAGCAGTCCGGCCAGCCAGCCGGCGTGGGCAATCAGCGTGCTGAGCACCAGCGAGATACCATCACCCAGTGCGCGTCCGGCCGGGCCGATAATCAACAGGGCGACGAAGCCAGAAATAATCACCGTCAGGAACGGGGTGAGGATAATATCCAGCGCGTCCGGGATCGCGCGCCGCAGGCGTTTCTCGCAGTGGCTCATAAACCATACTGCCAGCAGCACCGGGAACACCGTCCCCTGGTAGCCGATCATCGCAATCTCCAGACCGAAGAAATTCATGGTGTGGAAACCGCTGGCAACGCCCCATGCATTGGTCAGCGCCGGGTGGGTGAGAATGCCACCCAGCGTGGCGCCAAGGTAAGGATTGCCGCCAAATTCACGCGCGGCGGTAAAGCCGATCAGGATCGGCAGAATGATAAAGGCGGCAGAGCTGCACATATCCAGCATGATAAACAGCGCACTGTCGGAGTTAACCCAGCCGTAGGTCTTGACCATGCCGAGCAGGCCCATCAGCAGGCCGGATGCCACGATAGCCGGAATGATCGGCACGAAGATATTCGACAGTACCCGTGCAATGCGCTGCAGCGGATTGAGTTTTTTAGCGGCGATATCGGCTGCTTCGCTTTTGCTCGATTCGCTAATTCCGGCTTCACGGACGAAGGCGGCATGCACTTTATTAACCAGGCCGCTGCCGAAGATAATTTGCATCTGCCCGGCGTTGCGGAAGCAGCCTTTGACACCTTCCAGGGCTTCAATTTCCTCTTTCTGTACCTTACTGTCATCGACCATTACCAGACGCAGGCGTGTCGCGCAGTGGGCTGCGCTGGCAATATTTTCCCGTCCGCCAAGCAGCGGCAGGAGCGCCCTGGCTGTTTTATCAATATCCATTCTTTCACCTTTTGCTTATCTTTTTTTATGTGTATCAGAACCAGGTTTCCATCTGAACGCCGAAGTTCCACTCTCCGCCCGCGCTGAAGCCGCTGCTGCCGAAGGCGTCATCGCTGGCGTAGCGATCGAGCGAGCTGTTCCAGTCCATCCAGCTGGCAAAGAAGCGGATCTCCGGCCGAGTGAAGAAATCGCCGATATCCGCCACTTTAAAGGTCGGGGCGACGGTCAGCTTCCAGAAGCTGCCGGAAACGGCCTGACGATCTCTGTACCCCTGCGCATCCAGGTCCATATACTGATAACTTCCCTCATACGCCAGGGCGAAATTCTGGTTTATCGCCTGGATCAGACGGGCATTGAGCGTCGCCCAGCGGTAGTGGTCCCCGGCGGCATAGCGGTCGCTGCTGGTTTGTGCCAGCAGTGCCGGAGCAAAGCTCCATGTTTTGTTCAGCGGGGTGACGCCATAACTGGCCAGGCGCCAGGTTTCTGCCTGCTGCGTCAGGTTGCCATCGGAGCCAATCCCTTTCACTTCCGCACCCAGCCCATGCCCATACAGCAGCGCAGTTTTGGCGCTGCCGCTGCGCAGGCCCCAGAAACTGTCATTGTGCAGAGCCAGCATCGCGTGGATGCCGCTGTCGCCTGCCCGATCGTTATCACGACTGCGGTTAACCCGCTGGTCGTTATCTTTGGCGCGCAGGCCGCTGACCATCAGCTGGAACGGTCCGGCAAAATGGTTGCTGGTGACAATGTAGTTTTGGATAGTGTTATCAATGGTTTCAATATCACCAAAGTTACGCCCGTAGAGTGAAAAGTTACTTTTTAGCCCCTCGTTCCACTGCACGTCATAGATCCCGCCGCCGGTCCCCGCGAGGAACACCACGTCAGAATCGAGCCAGTGGATATCAAAGTTGTCGCGGTCAAAGCGTTTTCCCGCCCACAGGGTACTGTTATCAAACACTCCGCTGAAGGTCGGGAGGTTGCCCAGCTCAACAAATGCCTGGCGGATGTTCAGTTCACTGGTGCTGCCGGTCCAGTCGTTGTAATCCCGCTGCCCGTCGGCCAGCATCGCTTTAAATCGCGTGGTAGCGCCGTTGGCCAACTGTTGCTTGTGCTCAAGATTCAGTTCGACGTAGGTGTTGTTTTCGTTGCCGAGACGGCCGACCGCGCCGCCCGTCTCCCCGGCGGGCGTCAGGTAAGGGCCGCTCTGCGTACCCGCAGCTGAATCATTCATGATCAGGCCGGAGCGGGCGTAGCCATGAAACTCAAAACCTTCACTGAGCGCGGCGGCGCTGGCAGCCACGTTCGTTGCGGGTTGTTCAGCCGGGGTGGGCGCTGCGGCGCTGTCCGCCTGTCGGACAGTGGAGAGCGGTGCCTGAGTACGGGCTTGCAGATGTGCAACCTGCTGTTCGGCAGCGGTGGCGCGTGTTTCAGCATCGGCGGCGCGGCTTTCAGCCTGCTGCAGGCGTTGCTCCATGGCCACCAGACGTGCTTCAAGGCTGTCGAGGGTCGGTGCGGCGTAGCCCAGTGTTGGAGTGGAAAGGGCGATGCCAATAGCCATCGCCAGAGTGCCAGGTTTAATCATGAATAAGATATCCCAGAGTGATTATTTTGTATTTTGCTAAACCGGTTCGATGCGAAGCGTAAGCGAAATGAATCAGGCTGTTCAATCAGATTTGCTAACCCGGTTTAGGAAGTGTGACCGGGTTGGCAATTTAACCTGCTAAGGAGGTGAAACGGAGAAGTTCGTCTGCGTAAGGCAGGGCGGTCATGGCACCTTTGGCCGTGGTGGCGGCGGCACCGCTATGCTGGGCCTGCTGAATGGCCTTCTCCAGCTGCTGGGGGGCCAGCGGATTGGCTTCACGCGCAAGCGCAGCCAGCAGTCCGGCGACAAAGGCATCGCCTGCGCCGGTGGTATCGACCACGCTGACGTGCGGCGCGGGATAGTGCTGCTGGCGCTGCGATTGCCAGACCGTGACTCCCTCGCTACCGCGCGTTACCAGCAGCAGCGCGGGCTGGTAATCGGCAGTAAACTGCTTAATGCCAGGCTCAACCTCGCGGCAGCCGGTCAGCGTAAACAACTCATCCTCGGACAGCTTGATGATATCCGCGAGAGCAAATGCCTGAGCCAGAAGGGCGTTCATCTCATTGGCGTCTGACCAGAGATCGCTGCGCAGGTTAGGGTCAAAACTGACCCAGCCTCCGGCCTGTTTCACCGCCTGCATCGCCTGCAAAGCGGCACTGCGCGACGGTTCGGCGCTCAGCGCAATGGAGCACAGGTGAAGACCTTGATGCGCCTGAAAGACGGGAAGCCGGTCGGGGGTCAGGAACAGATCGGCAGCGGGGCGCACCATAAAGGTGAAGTGGCGCTCACCCTCTGCATCCAGTGAAACCAGTACCGTTGATGTGCGCTGCCCGGCGGCGGGGTACATATATTGCGCATCCACCCCCTCCGCGCGCAGCGTCTGCTGCAGGAACGTGCCGAAAGGATCGTCTCCCACGCAGCCAATAAATGCGCTGTTGCCACCCAGACGGGCGATACCGACGGCAACATTTGCCGGTGCGCCGCCGGGGCACTGCAGCAGCCGTCCTTCCTCTTCCGGCAGCAGGTCAATGACCGCATCACCCAGAACCCAGACTCTTTTTTGCATGTTGATTATCCTTAAATGGTTTCGACTGAAAGCTAAACTGGTTTAGCAAAAAAATCAAAAGTTCTTTTTACTTCTCGTGCCGCTTTTTTTCCGCTCACCATAAAGATTTCCGGCCTGCTGCCGATCGCTTAAGTGAAACTTTTTTTCTTTTGTGATTAGGTTCAAACTTGATTGCAGTCGCATAAATGCATAAGGTCGTTAAAAGCGTTCAGTTTTTTGCTGAAAACGCGCATTTTCCAGGGATAGCAGTGATAACAGCGCGGATTCAGGGCAGTGGCGTGGGAGGTGGCAATGTTAACAAGAGATTTCTTATTAAAAGCAGACTGTAAAACCGCCTTTGGTGATATTGAGGAGTCGCTGCTGTGGACCAGTGAGCAGCGTGCCGCGTCCCTTGCGGCAACGCTGGCCTGTCGTCCCGATCACAGCCCGGTGTGGATTTTTGGCTACGGCTCGCTAATGTGGAACCCGGTGTTTGAAGCGGATGAAGTAGCAGCGGGCACGCTGCAGGGCTGGCACCGGGCGTTCTGCCTGCGCCTGACCGCCGGACGCGGGACAGCGGTCCAGCCGGGACGCATGCTGGCGCTGAAAGAGGGTGGCGAGACCACCGGGCTGGCTTTCTGCCTGCCCGAAGCCAAACTGCACGAGGAACTCGAGCTGCTGTGGAAGCGCGAGATGGTCACCGGCTGCTATCTGCCCACCTGGTGTGACCTGGCGCTGGACGATGGCCGCACCGTGACGGCGCTGGTGTTTGTTATGGATCCGCGCCACGCCCTGTACGAAGCCGACTCCTGCCCGAAAACTATCGCGCCGCTGATCGCGCAGGCCAAAGGACCGCTCGGCACCAATGCCCAGTATCTGTTCTCGCTTGAGCAGGAGCTGAAACGGCGCGGGATGTATGACGATTGTCTGACCGACCTGGTGCAGCGCGTACGCGAGCTGCAGCAGTGCCATAACGGGATGGTGGGATAAATAGCGCATGACGGGTCGACCAGAAAAGCGGTCGACCCCTACAAAGGCTTGAATGTCGCTGGAATTCGGGTCGACCCAGATAAAGGCCGGAGTGGTCGCGTAGGGGCGGACCCTCTTTTTCGGTCCGCCCGGCAAACGACATTTCTGTTTCTGTCCGCCCGGCAAACGACATTACTGGCCGGGATTGATCAGCCAGGTTCCCGCGCGGTCAATCTTCAGCCGCTGGCTGTGCACGCTGCTGGCGCTGCGCACTTCCAGATGATAATCCCCGGCGGCGAGGTTGAGCGAGGCATAGCCGCTGTTATTCGGCTTCACTTCCATCACATTACCATTCAGCAGTAGCGACTCGCCGGCGTTGAGCTTGAGATACACCGTTGCCATCGCCGGTGCACTGGCCGCTGCGTTGTTGGCTGGCGTGCTGACGGGCGGCTGGCTGCTGCTGGCTGCCGCAGCCGGCTGCTTCTGCGGGGTGCTATCGTTAGCGTTGAGGCCCCAGACCAGCGCCGCCACGGCCACCACGGCCAGTAAACTCAGCAGCATCAGCGGGCGCGACAGCCGCTTTGCCACGCGTGGCGTCATCACCGGCACCGCCGCTCCGGCAGTGGGGTTCACCGCCAGCACCACCGGTTCAGGCTCCGGCAGCGGTTCCTGCTCTTCCAGCGGCTGGGCGACGTTGTTGACCAGCTCCGCCACTTCACTCACCGGCAGGTCGATCAGCGCAGCGAGTTCATCAATCGACTGCGGGCGCTGCCGTGGATCCATCGCCAGCGCACGGTCAATGGCATGCAGCAGCGGCAGTGAAAAACCTTCCGGTAACAGCGTGCTCAGTGGCTGGTAATGATCTTCAATACAGCGCACCACGCTCACCGGCGGCGGGCTGCCGGTCACCAGCGTATGCAGTACCGCGCCCAGCGCGTAGATATCCGTCCACGGCCCCTGGTCGCTGTCGCCCTCTTCGCTGTACTGCTCAATCGGCGCATAGCCGGGTTTGAGCATAATTTCGGTTTCATCGGAAAGATTACCAATCTCTTTACGCGCCGATCCGAAGTCCAGCAGCACCGGCAGCTGGTTCTCCTGGATCTGGATATTATCCAGTGAGATATCGCGGTGCAGGTAGCCAGCGCGATGAATGGTGTTGATTGCGCCAAACAGCGGCGGTAACAGCTGGCGGATCCACGCTTCGTTAACCGTCTGCGGGCTGGTCTGCTGCCACTCCTTCAGCGTCATGCCGCTGTAGAACAGCGTCCCCATATAGGCCGTCCCGTTCTCCTCCCAGAAGCGCAGCACGTGCAGCAGCCCAGGGTGGTTAAAGCGGGCCAGCAGTCGAGCTTCCTGAATAAAGCTGTTCAGCCCGGCGCTGAACAGCTTCTGGTAACGTTCACCGC